>Ga0272443_10000046_pt1 | contig 253591 bp, 230 predicted proteins | sample SSMAcet12_FD_193581 | JGI IMG/M metagenome (GOLD analysis project Ga0272443, IMG submission 193581) | Marine sediment archaeal communities from Little Sippewissett salt marsh, Falmouth, MA, United States - SSM-Acet-12 | ecosystem: Environmental > Aquatic > Marine > Wetlands > Sediment ... | reverse complement strand
AAACCCGCTGCATTGTAACCCACCGCTTAATTTTTTTGGTCATTTCGTAAAGATCTTTAGAAATTTCCAAATTTTGCTTGAGCAATTTTTGCAATTCTTTTTGAGATTTAACTTGATTGCTACCACCACTAGATTCCTTTAACGTTTTAGTATAACGTAGATTTTCTTCAACTAAGCTTCGAATTTCATCTATTCTTTCATTAAAAGACTTAGACTCGTCAGAAAGATCAGTATTAATATTTTGGTTCTTTTTTACCATACATAGATATTATACTATATTTAGCTAAAACAAAAAACCCCGCAACTGCGGGGTTTAAAAAATAAAAACTAATCTATTTTAGCTATTTGTCCAACCATCTTTCTACGAGCAGCCAATATTTTTACCATTTCATAAGCACCAAAAAAGACTGCTACATAAAATAAATCGCCCATTAAGGTATTTCTAAAAAATGGCAATGCCATAGTATAACAATAAATTAAACCATCAAAACTTCTAGCATACCAAGGTGAAAATTGCCATACAACATAATTGGTTATTAAATAAAATGCAACTGAGGCGATTATACTTGAAGCAACAACGGTTTCTAAACTTTTATATTTTCTAACAGCAAAACCAAATAGGCCAACTAAAGCAAAACTAATATAGACTGCCAACATCATTTTGAAATCATAAAAACCAATAAATAAATCACCAATTGCCATAGAGATTAAGGGCAAAATAATAGCATAACGGCGACCTAAATAAAAACCAGAAAATAATGCAATTGCCGCAATTGGAGCAAAATTCCAAAGATGAGGTAAAAGCCGACAAACTAGTCCAATGGCAACTAAAGTGATAGAAATTATAATTTTATTATTCTTTTCCATATTTATTTTATTAATTACTAATTAATTTGTCCCTTAATAAATTTCCATTCAACAATATCACCATTTTCCAACTTATAATTACTGGCACCGACTTCAGAATAATTATTATTAACCCAGAACTGCCAAAATTTATCATTTTTTAAATCATTTTTAATATCACCGATTGCTTCTAAAAAAGCCCCCGCCTCACCGTAATCTTTAGATTCTATTTCTAAATCATTTTGGCCGGCAACTTCTTCAAGTAAATTAAAAACTGAGAAATCTTTTGCTACTTCAATATTATTAAAAGTTCTTATCTGGCCATTACCAAAATCAATCATTAGGCCGACTTGAATCGATTGGTCCTGTTGAACCTGGTCAACAGATTGATTAGATCCATTAGAAGGGGCAATAACATTCTGGGTGCCAAAATAAAAACCAGCGCAAAATACTACGATAATAATGACAATTTTTGCAATTAACTTCATATATTTTTATTGTTTAAATTAGTAATCTTATTTTTCCTTTTTATTAATAATACTGCAAAAATAGCTAATAGACAAACGAGTAAAATTCCAACGACTAACCACAAAAATGGGATGCCGGATGAATTAATAGTTAAAGGAATTTTGACTCCTGAACCGGCAGCAAAGCCAGTTGCCCCTAAAGGCCTTGCAACTACTGAAATATTTGTGTTAAACAATCCAGGGTTTTTGGTTTTAATTTTTAACTGAACAATTTTACTGGCATTGGCATCAAGAGAAAAATCATTTGGCTCGATGATAATCTGTTCTTTTATGGCATCTGGATAAATACTATATATCGCCGGTTGATCATCAACATTCATTATCAATAATTCAGTTTTTATTTCTTTACCAACTTTTGAACTAACATCAAGTTTTTTAGGCTTAACACCAACTCCTACTGCAAAGGCGCTTTGCCCAAGCAGTAGGGTTAGAAAAATTATAATTAAGCTAATTTTAATTTTCATTATTGTGAAGTAGCCCAAAAGATTAATTCACCATTTTTAACTCCAGAGGCTAAATAGCTTTCAGGGACAGTTAAAGAAACATCAGCATCAACAATAGCACTTGGCACTAAATCTTTTGAATATTGATCATAAGGATTATCATCTATTGCTAGACCTGAAATAAATACTGTGTCCCCTGTTACAGAAGCACCAACTGTCAAACCAACTGTACCTGCATTTTCTAAGGTAACGGTTTGACTGGAGGCTTCTCCGGGAGCAAGAGTACCAAAATTAATTTGGGCTGGATTAACGACTAGAGCAATAGCTTCACCCCCAATACGACCACCGCTGCTTTGATCAATTTCTACCTGAAGGCCGACATTTTGACTAATAGTGTCACCAACGGTGACAGTAATCTTTTCACTTCTAACAAACTCGGGCATTTCAATGTAAAGTTGATAGGCACCATTTTCTACAATTTCTAAGGCTAAGATTCCAGCTCCATTAGCAACATGATCAACATTATTTACTTTAATAATAGCGTTTGGCAAAGGAAGCCAGTCACTACCGTTAAAATATTGAGCGGTTAGATTTACGTTTTGACCAGGATCAATTTCAGTTTCATCAATACTAAGTTTGGTTGGCGGCCAACCCCAATCACCAAAATACCATAACACTTCATCACCTGATTTCAGGTTATAATCAGTGGCACCAACTGATAATGAATTATTATTAACAAAATAAAGCCAACCTTTTGTACCTTCAGCTATATTATCGTTAATGGTATTTAAATATAAGCCATAGATTGTCTCTTCAATGTTATAAGTATAACTACAAACCTCAGCGGCGTTTTCTACAATATCCAAGGCGGTTGTAGCATTAATGTAAGTATCACAAATAGTAGAATTACTACCTTCTATTCGCAAATGGTAAGTGTCTGGATCTGGAGTCTGGCCAGTATAGTAACCAACCGGATAAGTTTCCCCGGCTAAAGCAATAACAGCATAAGCAGTCATCGCTTTATTATTCCACTCAGAAGTTCCTTCTTGAACCCACCAGAAACCACCATCTTCATCTTGAAGTGATTCAAGATGAGTAATTGGATTATTAGAACCTTGATTCCAGGTAGCAGGATCAATGCCAGCTTTATATAAGGCAGAAATAGTCCAAGAATCTGAACCAGAATCTGAATCACTTCCAGGAGTATAACCAATACCACCATCTGAATTTTGAGCTGACTGGATGTAGCTTAAAGCATTTGTAATAACTGAATCCGTTGCAGAGATACCAGCCTCCATTAAAGCCATAACGGCTGCAGCAGTATCATTGGTGTCTGAACCAGAACCAACTGAATAACCCCAACCGCCATCGATATTTTGATTAGCTAATAAAAAATCTTTTGCAGTCTGACTTTCAGACGAATTAACTTCGCCGACTGAAGCTAGGGCTAGAATTGCCCAGATGTCGTCGTTTTGTAAATTAGCGTCTCCAATCTGAGTACCGTCAAAATGATTTTTCAACTGGGCAACATAATCACTATTACCAAAGGTTGAAGGATCTTGCCCTAAAGCAGCTAAAGCTAAAATTGCCTTTGAATAATCAGTGGCTAGGGTACCAGAAACACTGGACAGGTAGCCAGTTGGAATTCCGGTTTGGCCAGCTGTAACTAAGGCCATAGTAATCCAAGTATCATCTACTTGACTTTCTAGGTAAGTAACTGCTTCTGGAATTCCGGCAGTTACCAAGCTTGGCTGAATTAACGTTGTCAGCATTAAAACGCCGATAACAAGATGTCTGATTTTTGCTTTCATAAAACAAAAAATCTCCCATCTCGAGGGAGTGTGAGGTTAATAATCGTATCACGAATATCACCTACTCTCTTTCCTCGAAGAGTTTAGTGAATTAATTTACTTTAATTTTCTCGACCTGGCTTATCCTAGATCTTGGATCAAGTCCAAGAAAGGCTTCACAGTTGCGGGTCAGCGGAGGATTTTAACCTCACTTCGGAAAAATAAAGATGTTTGTTAAGGTGATATTATTTTAAATTAAAAAAAAATAATCGTCAAATTCTAATATGAGGATAACTAATCCTCAATTCCCTTTCTAGCCTGTAGGCCTTTTTGATAAGGGTGTTTTACCTCTTTCATTTCAGTAACATAGTCTGCCAATTTAATTATTTGAGGACTGGCTTTTCTACCAGTTAAAACTAATTCAACGTTTTTTGGTTTTGATTTAATAAGTTTCACTAGATCCCCTACCTTGACTAGCCTAAACCAAGTAGCTAAAAATACTTCATCTAAAATAACAACATTAAATTTATTGCTTTTAATAATTTTTTTACTCCAAGTAAGAGCCTTTTTTGCCTCTGAGTTATCTACCTTATTACCTTTGCTGTAGATAAAACTTTTTTGACCAAATCGTTTTAAAGTGACTTTTTTAAGAGGTTTAAGACTTTTAAGCTCACTATAATCCTGACTTTTTAAAAATTGAATAATATAAACTTTATAACCAGCGCCAATTGCCCGCAAAGCTAGGCCTAAAGCAGCAGTGGTTTTACCCTTACCGTTTCCTGTATAAATATGGACTTTTCCTAAGTTGTTATTAGTCATATTTTTATTATAAACCTCTATATTAAATGTAACAATAATATGCAAAAAAAGCCTTTATTTTAAGTAAAAAAACAGACCCTCGCCTAGGTAGGGCCTGCTAGCTGTGTTTAGCTATAAATATTATAACATATCTAAAAATTAGCCACAATGAGAATATCCACAGCTTCGGCATTTCAAACAACCCTCTGAAATTTCTAATAAACTACCACATTCAGGGCACTCTGGAGCAGTACCAAAGTCAGCAATATCACGTTTAATATTCATTCCATTATCATTTGAGGTTTTTTCAATTCCGGGGTCAGCTGCTACCTTTTGAGATACAGCTTCTTTAGTCACTTGATTTTCACTATGATATTCTAAACCAAGCTTTGGCTGTTCCCGAGTAGCATGACGTTCTAAAATTTGAGCAATTGCATCAGGTAGTGAAAGAATCATCCCATGCTCTCCCCAGGAAGGCATTGGCCCACGAATACCTTTAATCTGTTTAACTACTTCTTCAGCAGGAATTCCAGCCCGAAGAGCTAAAGAAACTAATCGGCAAGTTGCTTCTGATTTAGCAGAAAAGAAACCGCCAGCTTTTCCAATATTTGCAAAAACTTCAAAAGGCGTACCCTTTTGATCATCATTGATAGTAACATATAAATCGCCATAAGAAGTTTTTTGTTTATATGTAGTGCCACGCATTATAGCTGGGCGCTCTTTTTTATAAAAAGGTTTTGCTGGTAAATTTTCTTTTTCATCTTCTTTTTTATGAGATTTACCAGTAGTTAAAACCTGGATATCACGACTACCATCGCGATAAATAGTAATTCCTTTACAATAACTATCGTAAGATAAAAGATAAGATTTAGCGATATCTTCTTTAGTAGCGCTGTTAGCAAAGTTTATAGTTTTAGAAACGGCATTATCAGTGTAACGCTGAAAAGCTGATTGCATTCTAATATGCCATTCAGGGGTAATGTCGTGAGAAGTAACAAAAACTTTTTTTACATCGTCTGGGATTTCATCCATTTCTTGGATTGAATTTCCTTCAGAAATTTTTTGCATTAGTTCTTTGGAATAAAATCCTTTGTCTTTGGCAATTTTTTCAAAATAAGGATTAACTTCAACTAATTCAACCCATTCATCACCTTTTTTACCAATATGAGATTTCCTAACGTAAGCTAAAGCAAATAAGGGTTCAATACCAGAAGAGCAAGCAGCAATAATACTTAAAGTACCAGTTGGTGCAATAGTTGTCCTGGTAGCATTTCTGATCCCGTCACTTTCTGCTGTATCATAGATACTGCCTTCAAAATTAGGAAAAACACCTTTTTCTTTAGCTATAGCAATTGAAGTTTTATCGGAAGTTTCTTTAATAAACTGCATCACTTTTTCAGCTAATTCTATTGCTTCGTTGGAATTATATGGAATACCCAACTGTATAAGCATATCAGCCCAACCCATAACTCCTAAACCAATTTTCCTATTGCTTTTTGTCATTTTATCAATTTCTGGAATAGGATATTTATTCATATCAATGACATCATCAAGAAATCTGGTTGCCATTTTAACAATTTCACCAAGCCGTTCGTAATTTACTTTTCCTTCTTTTACAAACTTAGCTAAATTAATTGAGCCTAAGTTACAAGATTCATAAGGTAAAAGTGGTTGTTCCCCACAAGGATTAGTACTTTCAATTTGTCCAACGTGAGGGGTTGGATTATATTTATTAATTTTATCTACAAAAATAATACCTGGATCGCCATTGCGCCAGGCATTATAAACAATTTTATCCCAAACATCTTTAGCTTTTAATTTGCCCACTAACTTTTGAACACTTGGGTCAACTAAATCATACTCTTCGTCTTTTTCCAAAGCTTGCATAAACTTATCAGTAATAGCAACAGAAAGATTAAAATTATTGAGTTTATCACTGTCTTGTTTAGCAGTAATAAAATTCATAATATCTGGATGGTCAACCCGCAATATTCCCATATTAGCACCACGTCTAGTTCCACCCTGTTTTATAGTTTCTGTAGCAGCATCAAAAACTGACATAAAAGAAAGAGGGCCAGAAGCAAGACCGCTAGTAGACTTAACCGGCGCCTTACTTGGACGAAGACGGGAAAAAGAAAAACCGGTTCCACCACCGGATTTATGAATTAAAGCTGTATTTTTAATAGCAGTAAAAATTCCTTCCATTGAATCCTCAACTGGCAAAACAAAACAAGCTGAAAGTTGTCCTAAATCTGTTCCAGCACCTGAAAATGTAGGGCTGTTTGGTAAAAACTCCAAATTAACCATTATTTCTAAAAATGCCCGTTCTAACTGCTCCTTTTTTTCTTTTTCAACGTTATATTTATCTTCTGCTTTAATAATAAAACTTGAAACCCGTTTAAACATTTCCATTGGTTTTTCAATTGCCTTACCTTCCTCGTCTTTACGTAAATAACGACTCTCAAGAACTTTTAAAGCATTTTTTGTTAATTTTAGTTTTGGTTCTCCAACACCGAAAATCATATTTATTTTATATAAATTTTTTAAAAAAGTGACCAAAAAAATAAGGACAAAATTTCCTTATTAAAAATTTTAAAGCCTCCAACCTCCGATTTTTTGTTTTTCTTTTTTTACTTTTCTAGATAACCTCTTTGCTGTATTTCAAGAGCTTTTGAGGACTATTTTAATTCTATTTTTGTTTTTTGATTGTAAGATTATTTTATTTATTTTTTAGCTTGATGTCAAATTAGTTTCTTTACTTCATCTTTTTTCTAATAAAAGCTGGTATTTCAAGCTCTTCTTCTTCGGCTGTTTTTTCTGGTTCTTTAGTAAAAAAACTTTTATCAGACTTAGAAGCTACTCTATTTTTAATTTTAGGGCTTTTTGGCTCTTCAATAGTCTCCTGTGAAGTTATAAATTCACTTGGAGTATAATTAGACTCTTTTCCAGCTAAAGCATCGTTGAGAGCCTTGTTTTCACGATCATTAAAGCCAGTAGCAACAACAGTTACTCTAACTTCGTCTTTCATAGTTTCGTCGACAACTGCACCAAAAATAACTTTAGCATTTGGGTCAGCTGACTGAGTAATAATTTTAGCTGCTTCACTGACTTCATGCATACCCATATCTGGACCACCTACAACTGTAAATAAAATTCCCTTGGCACCTTCGATTGAAAGTTCCAATAAAGGGCTTGAAATAGCAGCTTTAGCAGCCTGAACTGCCCGATTATCACCAGACCCTGTTCCAATACCCATAAGAGCTGAACCAGTTTCTCTCATAATAGTTTTAACATCAGCAAAGTCAACGTTAACTAAACCAGGAACGGTAATAAGTTCGGCAATCCCCTGTACTCCTTGATTTAAAACATCATCACAGATTTTAAAAGCCTCTAAAAGAGAAGTTTTTTTATCAATAATTTGTAGAAGTCTATCGTTTGGGATAGTAACAATAGCATCTACTTTACCGCGTAAATTATCTAGACCACGGTCAGCAATTTCACGACGTTGAGCGCCTTCAAAAGAAAAAGGCTTGGTAACAACAGCAATGGTTAAAGCACCAAGTTCCTTTGCCATATTAGCAACAATTGGAGCGGCGCCAGTACCAGTACCACCTCCTAAACCACAAGTGACAAAAACCATGTCAGTATCTTTTAATAGATCACGAATTTCATTTTGACTTTCCTCAGCAGCTTTTTCACCAACTTCTGGATCCATGCCAGCTCCAAGACCACGAGTAGTCATTTTACCAATATGCAATTTGGAATTAGCTTGAGAATGATGCAATGCCTGAACATCAGTATTAATGGCTAAAAAATCAACGCCGCGAATTTTAGAACGAACCATACGATTAATCGCTGATCCGCCTGATCCGCCGACGCCAACAACTTTAATTTTAGCAAAAGTCTCAATTTCTGGTTTTATTTCAGCCATAAAAATTAAGGAATTATTTTCTTAAAAATCTTTTTAGCCTGATTACCTAAACCTTTTAAGTTTGACAAGCTACCGAATAACTTACCTAGGCTTCCGGAACTGCGCTGACCTTCTAACTGGCTACCCCAAACTACTAAGCCAATAGCAGTAGAAAAAGCCGGATCGTTTATTTTATCAATTGCGCTAGTAACAGTAAGAGGGCTGCCTAAAACAGCAGGTAAACGAAGACGTTTTTTAGCGGCTTCTATTAAACCATTAAGCTTTGAGCCGCCACCAGTAAGGATAACTCCTGCGGGAAGTTTACCACTTTTATCGATCTTTTTCAACTCAGCATCTACTTTATCAAAAATCTCTTCAACCCGCGCTTCAGTTATTTCAGCTATATATTTTTTAGAAACAAAATTAGCTTCTTTGCCCTCAAGTTCACCTATATCAATTTCTTCTTTTTTGCCAATGCTAGAAGAGCTAGCGCAACCATATTCTAATTTTATTTTTTCAGCAGTATCAATAGAGATTCTTAAACCAATAGCAATGTCAGAGGTAATATGATCGGAACCAACAGGAATAACTGCAGTATGTAAAATATCACCTTCTTCAAAAACAGCAATACTAGTTGTTGAGCCACCAATATTAATCACTATAGCACCAAGTTCTTTTTGACGAGAAGTTAAAACTGCTTCTGAAGTTGCTAAAATCGAAAGAACTAAATCTTCAATATTTATTCCAGTTCTATAAACTGCTTTAGTTAAATTTTTAATTTGAGAACTTAAACCTTGAATAATCTGAGTATCAACTTCAAGACGAACACCTGTCATACCTAGAGGGTCTTTAATACCAACTTGGCCGTCTACAGTAAAACTTTTTGGAATAACATGAAGAATTTCATAATTTGGTGGAGTGGCAACAGTCCTAGCCGCTTCAATTGAACGCTCAATATCATCTTCTGAAATTTCACCATCGCTTCGAGCAACAGCTACTACTCCCCTACTTTCTTGAGAAATTATGTGACTTCCAGAAATTCCAACCCAAACATTTTGAACTGGAATACCAATCATTCTTTCTGCCTTTTCAAGACAAGCTGAAACAGACGATACACCGTCTTCAATGCTACTAATAATCCCTTTGCTAATTCCTTCAGCAGGGACTTCAGCAGAACCAATAATATGAATTTTTTCTTGATCGCCAACATACTGGCCAACAGCCAGTCTAATAGCAGTTGAACCTATGTCTAAACCAGCAATTAAGTCTTTTTCGGCCATAAATTTATTTTACAATATATAAAATATTTTAACACACTAAGGTTTATCTATCAACTAAAATTTCCTGTTCTAATTGGCTCATTTTTTGGGCCTGAGAGCCTTTTTTATGGTCATAACCTAGCAAATGAAGGAAACCATGAATCAACAACAATTTTAGCTCATTTTGGACTGAATGTCCGTACTTTTTTGCCTGTCTGACAGCCTGAGGATAACAAATAATTATCTCGCCAAGATAATTAGGTTGAGTAAAGCTGAACTTGACTTTCTGATCTCTTTCTCCAAAACTCAAAATATCAGTTGTTTTATCCCTGTTTCTGTAAATTCTGTTCAATCGCCTAATTGCCTGATCACCAATCACAGCAATTGATATTTCAATAGGTGGCTTTATTTTTTTATCTAAGCCTTTTTCAATCTGGCATAACCATTTTTGCCAAAGTTTATCTGGAATTTTTTTTCCAGCCGTCTGATTAACATCAAATTTAATCATACTTTAAGGAATAAGTAGAAAATTTTTAACCATTACTTGAAAAGTGGTCATAAAATTTACACTAGTAAAATTACCTGAATTATATATTAAAAGATAAACTTCACTTAAATCATTTTCATCAACTAAGTAATAACTCTGATTATCAGGATGACGAAGACCTGTTAAACCGTTTATCGAAACTTCAATGGCTTTGCTAATATCAACTTCGTAAAATTGTTCTTGATACCAATCTTTAATTTCTAGATTATTAACGTTTGGTAAAATTAAAATTTCAACGAATTCACCACTTTGTGATACAAACAATGTTTCGTTTCCATCTTTATCTTTTTCTTGTAGCGTCCAACCATCAGGATAAATAATGGAATATTTCGGACTAACATATGAATTAAATAAATTTGAGTTGGCTAAAGATGTAGCTGGTTTTGTCGGATCATAATTATTTAACAGTTCTGATTTATCATCATAACCATCGCCATCACTGTCGGCAATTTCTAAATTAGTGCCGTATAAATTTTCTTCAGAATCAGTTAAGCCATCTTTATCTGAATCAGGACCAAAAGGCAATGGTTTTATTTCATCAACATTCTGATTTGCATTGGTATTAGAATTTGTGTTTTGGTTAGTGTTGGCATTAGAATTCTGATTTGAATTAACATTCTGATTTGAATTAACATTCTGATTTGCATTGGCATTAGAATTCGTGTTTTGGTTAGTGTTGGCATTAGAATTCTGATTTGCATTGGCATTAGAATTCTGATTTGCATTGGCATTAGAATTCGTGTTTTGGTTAGTGTTAATATTTTGATTAGCATTTGTAGCCGGAGGCTGCTGAGTTTTATTTAAACTATAATTTAAATAAATTCCAACAGCAATTAAAGAAACAATTAAAATAACACCAACTGCAATAATAATACCCAGGCCTGAACTTTTTTTCGGCGGGGCAACATAAAAACGTTCCGGCATTACATATATTTTTTTCTCAATCTCAGGATTAACTTCTGGTTCCTGATTTTTTGATTTTTTTTGTTTTGAATTTTTCTTTTTTTTGCCAAACATAAATATCAAGAATAGTTCCTATTTAGTTTATCAACTTCTTTTAATTATTAAATTTCTAATAACTTGCCTGAACCTTTAGGGTCATACCCAGAACGAACTTCTGCGCCATCAAGATAAGTATCACCATCGGTATCAGGATTACTAGGATCGGTTTTAAAAATTTTTATTTCATCTCTGTCAGTTAATCCATCTTTATCAGTATCAACCTCGTTAATATTAGTACCATACATCTTTTCTTCTTCATCGCTTAAACCATCATTATCACTATCTACTGCTGGCTCGGGATCAACTAATTCGGCTGGTTGATTAATATCAGCCTGCTGACCAGTATTAGTATTGGACGGTGACTGATTAACTTGACTGCCGACATTAAGACTTTGATTAGTATTATTGGAAGGCTGATCATCAACTACCTGGTCTGAATTTGTTAATAAATTATAAGCATACCAACCTCCAACTGCCAATACTCCCCCACCTACAAGAACAATTAAAATAATGATAATAATTTTTTTATACTGACGGACGATTGGTTCTTTTGTAACTGGCTTTTCAGGAGGTTTAACTGCTGGCTGAGCCATTGCGGGCTGTGGTTTTGATTCTTGATCTTGCATTTTTGGTTTAGTAGGAGTTTGAGCTGGAATTTGATCCCCTTCAACATCAGCCAAAATATCTTCTGGCTCGTTATTAGTTGGTAAGTTGTTTGGTGGTTGAGGTTTTTTTTCTTGTTTTTCTTCAAACATAAATTTAAATTATTAATTTTAATTTTATATTACCAGGTTTGACAATAAATTTCTTCAGGATTACCAAAAGCCCAAACTGGAGCTGGAGTTAAAGGAGTCATCCATAAATTTTCAGTAGCGCTTGAACCTTCAGTACCACCAGAGACACTTAGCAATCCTTCACAATATAAAGGCATTTCTTCACGCTTAGTTCGTTTATATATTAGGCCGGAAAGTAATGTGCATTCACCATTACTATTATAATTAGTAAATGACCCTCTAATTTGTCCAACCTTAGGTGGTGAAACAAAAAGATTATCAGAACGAGCCAAGAAGGTAAATTTATAATCGCTTCCGTTAAAACCACCTGCAGAAGACCAAATATTTGGTATGAAATATATTGGGGTAGAATTTCCTAAAACCTCTCCTTCAGTGGCAAATCCATCAGGTAAATAAAGATTACCAGCAATAAGAACTTCATTTCCACTGCTAGAATTATAACTATAAATATTTAAAAAGTCTTCAGCACCAAACCAGACCCGACAACTATTTGTTTCATTACATTCACCAACACCACCACCCTGACAAGTATCATAAGAAACTAGGGCTCCGGGAGCACAAATGTAACCATTATTTTTAATACCACTACCATCATCAAAAGGTGCTGGAGCTCCACTATACCAACCACAACCAACAGCGCAAATCTGATCATTGACAGAAGCAATATTTGCAGTATCCCAGTCATTATTTGGATCATAAGGACAAGGGTCAAAATCATCAACTAAACCGTCGTTATCGGCATCTGAACCTGCAATACAACTACCTGAAGAATTACAATAACAAGGAGGCGTGCATCCGCCATAACCTTCAGTGTCACTACACAACTGACCGGAATTACCGTAGATATCTTGAGTGTTGGCAGCAACGTTTTGACAAGTAAAATTTGTACCGCTACCATCACACCAATCACATTCACCAGAACATAGAGTATGATTGCCTTCACAGGTAAAATTAACTGAATTTACTTCCTGACAAACCGCACAGTCACCTATACAAAGAGAAGAGTTGGCTTGACAGTTATAACTATTACCGGATAAAACACACTGGTCACAATTTCCAAGACATAAAGAATTCTGAGATTGATAACTGCATGTATTGGTATTACCAACATCACAAATCTTTGAAACACAATTTCCGTTATATTCATTACAGTCTCCTGAATCCAAGCAACAGAGATCACCAGTTGGACCAGCTGATCCAACACAACTTAAATCAGCACAATCTGCTCCATTCATGCAATCATTATCTAAGTTATCATCACAAATTTCAATAGTACCAATTTGACAAGGACTAACATCCCAATTACCAGTTGCAGAGTCGCAAGTAGCAGTTGGACTGGCACAAACTCCAGCAAAACCAAGCGATGAACAGCTGGTGGTCTGACCAATAGTGCAAGCCCCAGCACAGCCTTCGTCAACATCACCATCGCAGTCATTATCAACTCCGTCACATGTTTCAGTAGTACCTTGAGAATAAGTACCAGCACAATCACAATAAATATTAGAATTAGTAGGATAAATATTTGAACCAATTATAGGATCTTCATTACAATCGGTTAAACCACAGAAACCGCCTTCCGGGCTATATCCATCACTGTCTGAATCTGAACAGGAACCAAAGTTAGCAGTAACATTATGATTGCTATTCATAGTTAAACTACAATTACTTGGATCAGTACCGCTACAATCACCAGACCAATTAACAAAGAAAGAGCTACCGCCCGGAACAGCTGTTAAATTAACGTTAGTTGAAATATTATAAGCCTCACTGCAGTCAGCACCGCAATTAATTCCTGAAGGAACAGAACTAACACTGCCGGAACCAGAAGTGCTAACTGATAAAATATAAGTAATAGTATCAAAAGTTGCGCTAATACTAGTATCATTATTTATAGTAAATATACAGTCCCCTGTACCACTGCAGCCGCCTCCAGTCCAACCGCTAAATATTGAAGTACCATCTGGAGTAGCGCTTAAAGTAACTGAGGTGCCTTCAGTGTAAACTTCCATACAATCAGGACCACAATTAATGCCTGAAGGAACAGAACTAACATCACCCAAACCAGTACCGAGTTTAACAGTTGAAAGAGTATATGTAGCTAGACAAGCTGGGTCGCCTGAGCAGTCTGGGTCAGCACAATCTGTATTTCCATCACAGTCATTATCGTTAGTATCATTACAGCTGGTTTCTGTACCGCCACAAAGATAGTCTTGTGAATCAGTACAACCATTACTATCATTATCTTCTCCATCACTACATTGGTCATCTTCAGTACAGTCTGCTGGACAAATTTCTCCAAATTCACAAGTGCCATTAGGACAAGTAACACAGGCTGGATCGCCTGAACAGTCTGGGTCAGCACAATCTGTATTTCCATCACAGTCATTATCGTTAGTATCGTTACAGCTGGTTTCTGTACCACCACAATCAACGTCAACGCCATCTTCACAAGTATCGTTGTCGTTATCAACATTATCGCTACACCAAGTTTCAGTAATACAATCTGCTGAGCAAACTTCGCCTTCAGCACAAGTACCATTAGGACAGGTAATACAAGCTGGGTCGCCAGTACAATTTGAATCAGCACAATCAATATAGCCATCACAATCGTTATCAACGCTATCAACACAATTTATTTCTGAACCACCACAATCAGAGTCAGCAGTGTCTTGACAACCGTCGTTATCATTATCTACTGAATCGCTGCACCAAGTTTCAGTAGTACAGTCTAGAGAACAAACTTCTCCTTCTTCACAAACGCTGTCAGGGCAAGTTAAGCAGGCTGGATCAGCACTACAATCTGAATCAGCACAATCTGCATCACCATCACAATCGTTATTAATTGTATCAGTACAGCTAACCTCAGTAGGCTCAGTTGGACAATCTGAATCTTGACAAGTGTCAGTGTCACCGTCGCAGTCGTTATCTAGCCCATCATTACAGCTAGTTTCAGTAGCTTCATAATCAGGACCGTAAGTAGCAGCATCACAAATTGACCAAGTACCGGCAACACAGTTTTGTTGAGAACCAGCGCAAACACCCTGAGTTAAAGGACAATCTTGAATTTGGCCTGGGATACATGAAACGACTTGGCAGAAACCACCTAAACAAACTTCATCAGTGCCAGTACATTCAGTGCCGTCAAAATCACTTCTGGCAACACAAGAACCATTAACACATCGAGTGCATGAATCACCAGTACAATTTATACCTTCATCACTATTAAAATTAACACAACGATTTAAGTCATCATTAGTATTATTACTGCCACGCTCGCCACTATATGCCTCTTCTTCGGTAGTATCGTCTACACAACGCTGGCAAGTATTACATAAATTATTATCAGGACCAGTGCTAGTACCACAACAAATACGGCCCGAACCATCAACTGAACCCGTACAATCAAAATCTGCACAATCAACATAACCATCTTCATCGTCGTCAAGTCCGTTACTGCAATTTTCAGGTAAAACGCAAAGAGAATCAAATTCACAGTCAATATCGTCACAGTCAATATCACCGTCGCAATCTTCATCTAAGCCGGAACCGCAGAGTTCTGGCATTCCAGGATTGATATTTTCATTAGTATCATCACAATCATCGCCAATTATTCCTTGACAACCCGAAGGAGCAGGACTGGCTCTTCCGGAAATTTTTTTACTAAAACGACCGTCACTATCATTATCGCAATAATAAGGTGGCAGAGGTGCGGCACAGAAAAAACTATCAAAAGCACCGGCAATTATACCGCCGTCAATAACTAGTTTACCTTTACTGCCAGAAACACTAAAATTTGATTCACAAATAGGCAAACTGGCGCAGTCTGTATCTTGGCAGTTTATAGCGCCATCGCAGTCTTCATCAACAGCAAATGGGTCGTCACAGATTTCGGCTGATGGTATATTAGGATCATTATCGTTACAGTCTGGGCCATTACAAAAAGCGTTCCATACTCCGTCCCAATCAGCATCACAAGTTGGACAATAGTGAAAAGTAGGGTCAACACTAACAACATTAACTTCACAAACACTAGGACCACAAGTAGATAAGCCACCATGAAGAGGAGTGCCATTAGTACAAACAGGATTTATATCTTTAACTGAAAATGTAGGATCTGTTTGATTTTCACAAAAGGTACTACTAAAATCTATATTTAAAGTGGTTGAAAAGCTTCCATCATTAAAATCAATTGAATTTCCAGATACAGTAAAAGTTTCTGATGATTCACTAGATTGACCTTCGTTGACTATCAAATTTAAACTGACCCCTCCCTGAGAATTAATAATATTGTTAACAATAGTAGTATACATTCCAGTTAAATCAGTATTTGATGTATAGCAATAATGTTCAGGATTATTGTCACAGGTACTAACTCCTATCTCAGAATTAGAAGAAACAGTATTCATAGTAGCAACGTCGCCACCATAGGCAACTGAATAAATTGTCAAACCACCACTACGAGCTGTTTGAGCTTCATCAGTTGGATTACATGGAAATTCATAATCGTCCAATAAACCAAGCAAACCACAACCGCCAACTCTAACCCGGGTACATCCGGCCGGCGTGCTGGCACATCCAATTAAGCCACCACAACAATCATTACCACGACACGAACAACCACCATCACTCATAACAATCATAAATTTATTATCAAAGCCAGAAACAGAGTCTAATATCTCTTCAGCAGCACTAACAGCCTGATCAGTCCTAGTTGCACCACCGTCATCATAATTTCCAACAATACCATCAGAATTATTAGACCGACTGCCAATTAAAACTGATTCTTCAGTATTATCACATAAAAAATTAGAACAACTACTAGAATCTTTTGAGGCACTACTGCTGTAACTAACTAAACCAACTTCCACTGTATCGTTTAGTCCATCAAATAAAGAAATAATAGCATTTTGCAAAGAAATTTTAAGTTCTGTCATAGAATCTCCCATACTGCCAGATAAATCAGTAACAAAAACAACTGCTGTAGTAGGGCGGTATGCTAAATCAACTGACCCGGTAATATTTAAACTTATATTGTCAAAAATAGTACTACAATCCGGAGCAGACATATATACCAAATCATTAGTATTAAATGTATAACTGCCACTCCATGGCCCAGATAAACTATCACTAAATTCTAGACTCCAAGGATTATAATTATTAATATCATCACCGCAAGGACTAGTGATTCCATTTATTGTACCCCAGCCAGTGCAAGTATCATTACAACTTGGATTAGTCGGATCTTGGCCATCATCACAAACTTCATTTGGCCATTGGGCAATATTGTCACCGCAAAAACCACCATCAACTATCTTAACCTGGGTACAATTACTACACCATTGGCAACTGCCGTTATAAGGCGCAGGACAAGGAAGGTTATTCCTGCTGTTGCAAATAGAAAGAATAGAAGTATCTTGATTTAGCGGAACAAAAGGAGAAGTAAAAGTGCTTCCGCAGTCACAAATTTCACCATATTTGGCATCAACAACTCCATCACCACAACTGTCAACAATTGTACCACTACCACCAAGCTCCCCTATTGGATCACAAACTGAGCCTAAAAGATCTTGGTCATAATCCATTTGAGCGTTAAAATGAGCTTCACCAAAACGATCTACCCAGCTTGATATAGGAGGATTATAGCAAGAAACTTCAACTCCAAATTCATCTTTACAATCAGCACCAAATGGTCCGCCTGGACAATTATCTAAATCAATTTCATCTTCAAAATTAGTATCTAATATAGCTTTTAAATTTCCCCATTCAGTAACATCACCATTATCAACAGAACCATTTTTATCTAAATCACATGTTGAAAGTGGGCAAGGATAAGGCTTGCCATCTAAAAGCCATTGGGAAAAATCATTTTGATCATCATTATTAATATTATAATCACGGTTAAAATCAAGCATGGCTCGAGTTGGCCTGAAAGATTTAAATTCATCATATTTAGAAGAACAACCCATGAAATGTTTTTCTTGGTCGTTAGTTATATATTCTGGCTTGCCTTCTTCGTGAGTATAAAAAGTATAATCACCTAAATTATCATTATCAAAATCAATACAAGTATCGCAAATATAGCCAACACCATCATTATCATAATCTTCTTGGAAAGGATTATAGTATGTGTAATTACCAGACAACTGGGTACAACTAGCGCCGGATAAACCCGCAGCATTACAGTCACTTTGATCATCACAGCTAACAGGATAAGGTATATTGCCTAAATAACAATATTTTCTTCTATCGTTTGCTACAGTACTTAAAGGCTCTACACATGTATAACCAGAATTACAAGGCATAGACGAAGAATCACACCTTTGTCCGTTGCGGTTACCCTGGTTATCAATACAAACCCCAAGGAAGCCTGCGGCACAATTATCACGCGGGCAAATATTTTCGTCATTGGCACCAGTTGGGTAATCCCACCAGCCATCTTTGTCTATATCAGTACAAGGATCACAAGCATCTGGTATTTCATCATTGTCGTGATCAATTTGCCTATTATCAGTACAACCAAAAGAGCCACCAAGGCAATCATTACAAATTCCCAAGGCAGGATTTTCACAGTTAGCAACTGTACGACAACCATCTTTTTCATTACAGACTCCATCACCGTCAGCATCACCGGAACAATTAGGATCACAAACATCACCAGTTCCATCACTATTAGTATCGCGCTGATTTGGATTATAGCAAGCAGAAGGATTATCTTGGCAGGCAGCAACTGTGGCTGGATTACAATTGTCGGTAAAACCAAAATCACAAACTCCATCACCGTCAGCATCACCGGAACAAAATACTCCAGGCGTAGTTGAATCAGGGCAGTCACTAACAGTATTACAAGCATTGACAGTTGGATCGCTTGGACTGCCTGGATTATTAGAACCGCCATAACAACGCTTAACTACACAAGTGGTAGCGGCATTAGTACTGCCCAGCGGAGCGCTTTGAATTTCAAAATTTAATATAGAACATTTTCCAGCAGCATTATTTACAAGATTAGTTGGTAAATCATATACGCTAGCATCGCGCCAGTTACCAACGCCATCGTATTCCATAAAAGTATAAAGTCCATAATCAAGTCCGCCTGCTTTTGGTTCATAGCCATAAGTAAGCATTTCTTGAGGACAGGTAAAATTCTCATTTACTTCATCCCAGCAAGTAAGTTCCTGGTCTGGATCAGCTGGCATACAGGCAAAAGGATTATAATTACAGTCATTTATATTTCCCCAAGTACAAGACTGGGCAAAAGAACCAGTTTCAGTATCTAGATCGATAACTCCGTTGCCGTTTTGATCACAGAAGAAAGTGGAACAAGCTCTCATTTCGTTTATTGGATCAGTAAACAAACCTGATCCTAATTCTTGACCAAGAGTAATCTGCCATGAAGGCCAAGTAGAAAAACTAGTTTCTGGTATATAGGTTCCACCGCTTAAAACAGGATAAGATTGATTTTGTTTAGCATAAGACTCTAAGAGAATTTGAATATCACGCAAGTCATTATAACGCTTTGAATCACGAACAATTTCTTCTTTATATGCATTACAATTTAAATTTGGACAATCAAAATCGCTTTCGCAATAAGTTGGCTGACAAACACGTGATAAACAAGCATTTAAAGTGTTAGACCAATAACAGCCGTGAACATAATCGCTATTACAGGCATTCCTGCCGGCTGAAAGATTTTCAAAAATTATAACCCTACCACCATCAATAGGATGATAATAGCCAATAGAAGGGGCAATGCTTGGCGATAAGCCAAAATCTTCTGAATTATACGGACCGTCAAAATTGCCGGTACCATCATGAACATAAATCTCGCTTCCGTCAATTAATGCTACACGGCCACCGTCAAAATCGTGATAATAACCAACATCTGGCCTGAAACCTGGAGGCAAGCCATATTCAGTAGCATCATGCGGTCCATCGAACATACCGCTGCTGTCTGCTATATAAGCCTGATCACCTTGCCACAAGACTACATAACCACCATCAAAAGGATGATAATAACCAACGTCTGGACTAAATCCTGCGGGCAAGCCATATTCAGTAGCATCATGAGGTCCGTCAAAAGTACCACTACTATCTGCAACATAAACTTGATCGTTGTCCCATAGGATAACGTAGCCTCCAGCTAAATCATTATAATATCCAACTTCGGGATCAAAATTAGCCGGCAGACCGTCAGTTGGTGTAGTATAACTAACTTCAGTCCAACCAGGAGTGCCATCATTAATCCAGGCTGAACTCCCCTGCCATAACACAACATAACCACCATTAAAAGGATGGTAGTAGCCAACATCTGGGCTGAATACAGCAGGCAAATTAAACTCAGAAGGAGTATAGGGACCTTCAAAGTCGTTACCGTTAGAGCTGACGTAGCCTTGGCTACTTCGATCAAGAGTATATGAACTACACTCAGAAAAATATGTACTACCCAAATTAGTACAGAGATTATCTGTTCCTTGAAATACACCAATGCCGTCGCAGACTCGATGATTTGTAACATCAGTATTAAAAGACCAAACACCAAGCTGTTGATTTGGGTCTAGTATTCTACTAAAAATTTCTTTGATTTCTGGGGATGAATTTTGACTATAAGAAAGAAGGTAAATATTTGAATAAAGCTCTGAATTGTCTAAATCACGATTAGTAGCACCAACATAAACTGTTCGGCCGTCTTTAATTGAATAATAATTGTCGGTTAAAGTTCTACTAGGCGAACCTTGAGCTGGTACGTTCATTACACACTGAGAATAAGCCCTGCTGGCCAATGATTGAATTTCACCGCTAGTCAAAGCACGATCATAAACTCGAACATCGTCTATATAACCATCAAATGGGCCATCACCAGCTCCAACAGTATAAGTTTTACCAATTAAAAATGGGAAATCCAGAGTACTAAAATCAAAATTATTTAAAATCCCATTAATATCTTTATTACCATTTGATGAGTCAAGTTGACCGTCAAGATAAAATCTTAATTTCCTGTTATCACGATCAATCACACCAGCAACATGGTGCCACTCTGAATCATCGAGTAAATCTTCATGATAAGCTGATTGTATGTTTTCTGAGGTAAGAGGAGGTACTGTACCATCAGACAAAGTAATACCAGAACGGCAACTAGTACCAACTTTATTTACATATAGGCCATAATAAGTTGTGTAATAATATAAATTTTGTTTCTTACCAACTATTAAATCTTGATGTTCGTCAGGACAATTTTCTACCTTTATCCAAGCGGAAAAAGTAAGACTCTTGTCTGTTCCTAAATCAAAAATGTCACCAAAATCAATACCGTCGTCTACCCCGTCAAATCTCCAAGATTTACCCATTTTAGAAATAACTGGATTACCAATAACTGCACCGTCAAAATTATTACCCGAAGAATCTATAACTGTTTCACTGCTGTCATTATCAAAACTCCAATATCCGGCTAATCCAAGTTCTCGCAATTGGAAACAGTCATTGTTATCAAAACAAATATTTTTAAAATCTGCTCCCCCACCGCAAAGTCCGCTCTTATACCAGGTTTGTGGTGAAAGCCTTAAAGGATTTTTTAAAACCCGAACTCCAATTGCATCGTTGATTACACCAGCACCTTCAATTCTTGATAACTTAATATGACTAATTGCTAAATTAGAATCATATCCGTTGATAGAATCATTCCAATCATTAACCCAATAAATTTTTACTTCATGAAAACCTAAATCAAGATTGGGTAAAATTACACTACCAACCTGTTCGGTGTCGGTTGCTAAATTAGAAATCTGGCCAACCTCGTTGCCATCAACAAATACTTTAAGAATATGACGAACTCCAGTAATACAAGTAATGTCATCACCTACACTACTACAAGGATTAGAATCTATAGGATTACAAGGTGTTATTTCTGGGCTCTTTAAAATTCCATCACTATTATTATCACAATAATTTAAAGTTGAAAGGTCCCCACTCTGACTGAAGGTTGTAATTTCAAGTAAATAATCACCCTTTTTGTCAAAATTATCAGCAGTAAAAGGCGGACTCCAGTAATTTGGATCTGCACCGGCCGGATTAGAACCATTATAACAATAAGAAGCGTGTCGTGCGGATGCTATTAACAACTGACTCCAACTACCACCTTTACAAACGCTTTGTGAAGGATCTACTAATCCAGGATTATCACCATCCATTTCATTTTTTATTTCTTTTTTAAATCCTTCAGATGGAAATATAAATTCCTTAACAACATTGCCTCTTCCCTTAATAACTGCAGCATCCAAGCTTAAGGCTGGAAGATCGTCACTAAATCCTTCCTCGCCAGCGTCACGGCAGTAAAATAATTTGAAATTTGTATCAGGACTGACACCGTTATCTTCATTATCGTAATAAGGAAAATTAGGTGCTGCCGGCCAAGGATTGTCGCAAATAAAGTTTGTTACACCAACAAGCTTATGGCTAGCAAGTATGCCAACACAATTTTCTTGAACACCATTACAAGAACTAGCATTTAAAGGGTCACAAAATTGATATGAATCCAGACAATAGTATTGATTGGCAGTAATAAATACTTCTGATTCACCGTTTTTTCCAGCTGGCGTGCCAGGATCATAAGGATCTCCCTCGCCTGGAGAAATATAATGTTTGTTGTTGTAAAAATCACCTACACTTTGATCTGTGAAATATATCAAGTCGTCAGGATCAAATTCTGACCAGTTGAAATTAATACCAACAGGTGAAATTTCAATTCGGCGACCGTCCGGATTGTTTGTATCATAACAAGTTGTCTCCCAAAGATGTTGATTTCCTAAAGCGGAATCTAGGACATCATCGTCGAATTCAGTCAGTGTAGCAGAACCGCAATTATCAGCAGCACAAGTGAAATAATCTTCATTTGTTTCATTGCCACCTGAGGTTGGATTAACAACTAAACTAATATAATCACAATCACAGAAATCAGGTCCGGCTGAAAAATCCCATTCACAAGAAGTATCAGTTGCAGAACAGCTAGCACCCAAGGTTTCATCGCTAATGTCTTCTAGGCTTGAATCAATAACTAAATGATATGAGCTATTAGGTGCTAAAAAGCCCAAGCTTAAACATTCATTGCCAGATCCACAGTCACTATTTAAACTGCAAGGTTTATTATCATTTGAACAATAACCATACATTTCACTAACAATAACTCTACTAGCAACACATTCTAAGTCTGATTCACAAGCACCAAAAATTTGGTTGGCACTATCAACAATATTAGGTGAAAAATGACAAGTCTTATCAATACATGAACCGGCATACTCAGAATAAACTGTTTGAGCAATATAATTATTATTAGTATCACAACTAGCATAACTACCAGTAGTACCTAGGCTACAAAGATGTAATTTAAATTTATCGCCAATATTAGTTGATTTAAGAGGTTTAGAAAAAGTAGCAGCTAAAACAACATTACGACACTCTAAAACTCCAGCTGGAACAGTATCAGCGGGCGGTTTGTGACCAATAACAGCAAAAGGAACACTAATACCAGAAACAACCGTTAGTTCCCCTACTCCTACTCGATCTGGCTGTAAATTATACCAAGCTCTTATTTCTTCTTTAACACGCTCAAGAGCTGGTATAACTCCAATACTAACTGTTTGAATAACCTGATAAGGATCGACCATGTTGTCGTAAGCAATTGATTGATTAAAAGTACAATTAATACCACAACTATCAGAAATACAAGAACCGCCTGAAATATTACAAGCTGTACCAAATGCATCAGGACTTGCAGGAGTACCACAAACAGCACCAGCAGAATAAGGAATATTATTATTATTAGTTACACAAGCCCCGTTGCCATCACAATAACCAGTAGCAGTACAAGGAGTAAGACTACCACCAGGAGCTAAATTACAAGGTGAAGCATCAATGGAGCAAAAACCATCATAAGGCTTACATGAATTAGGAACCTCACATTTATCACGATTATAAGTGTTGCATCTCATCCATTTGTCACCACCAATACCACACCATGAGCCATCATCACATTGTTCACCTTCTTCAACTATGTTATTACCGCAAATTGGTAAATCCCAATTAGCATTACCGACAACAAATTCTAAAGACTCGGCAGTGTAACCCTGTTCACATTCAGCAGGGTCTTGGGTAAAATCAAATTCATTATTTCTATCTGAACGACAAACCAATGCTAAATTACGATCCTCGATTAAACAAGGCCTAGTTTGACAATTACTACCAGTCCAAGAACACCAACAAACTGGGTTAGCATTTGGATCAGCAAAATCAATTGCTTCACATTCATTTTGTGTAACAACTCCGGTAGGCTCACAATTATTACTGTCACAATCAGAATTAGAATTACAAGGATCACCGCCATTACTACCACCAACGCAATACTTGGCATCGTTGTCGTAATAAATTCCGGTACAACCAATACCATCTCCATCATAATCGTCTAAATGAACTGGTTTATCACCATTTACTAATTCACCCTCGTCACACTCTTCTCCAGGACCGACAACACCATCACCACATAAAGAATCGACTCCAGGAATTGACCCACTAAAACGGCAAACATCAGTACAACCGTCAGTATCATTTCCGTTTGGCTCATTGCCCTGGTCACACTCTTCTGTTTCTTCAATAATTCCATTACCGCAAACTGCCATATTTAAATTTTCATTTCCAGTTGCCAAGCAATTGCCATCGCAATAAAAATTATTAGCTAAATTTCTAATTTCAATACCAGATAAAGCTTTATTATAAATTTTAACATCATCAATTTGGCCATCCCATGGACCCTGTGTTTCATTGTCTGCTCGATGACCTATCCTTAAAGGAGTAACCTGATCATAGCCAATTCCAGAAAAATTTGAAGTTAATCTTTGATCTACTAGTTCACCATTTATATAAAGACTAATATAACCTTTACTTCTACTATAAACACCGGCTACATGAACCCACTCATTATTAAAGGTAGTAAAAAAACCTGAATCGCTAACTATTCGACGGTTTGCATCATTATTATTACCATCATTATCCCAAATAACAAAACTGAAAGAATCATCACTACCCCATTCATCACCTAAGATCCAGCCACCATGATTACATGTTGCACAATCGTGATTATAGGTAGTAGCAACTACCCTACCGATACCATCAGGACCAGAGACAGGTTTGACCCAAGCAGAAACAGTTAATTCATTTTGATATTTTAAGGTATTAGGCATTTGGCCCAAACCATTGTCAATTTGGATATACTCGCCAGGAGTGGCGTCAAAAACTGCAGCCTGACCAAGGCGACCATCATTAAAACTAACATCACCAAAAACTTGGCCATCAAAATTACCCATTAAGTCATTAGCGTTATCTTCAAGGGAATAATATACTTGGACATTATCTAAATCAATTTCGCATTCTTCACCATATTCTAAGTCTTCATTACCACAGCAATCAAGCTGAAATACTTCACTGCAATATTCGTTTCCAATCCACTCGCAAGATGAAGAACATTTAGGATCACTAACTACACCATTATCACAATCTTCACCGGCATCAACAATACCATTACCACAACCGTCAAGTTCCCCATTTCCAATAAAGTCAGCAGCATTTATACCCTCAATATCAACATCTTGCCAAACCCATTGAAAGAAATAAGGATTTAAACGCTGACCGCGACTGTCACACTGGTCGGGCTCGGACCAAGGCTGAGAAAAATATCTTGAACGAACATTACCTTCTGGTAAAGTATTTTCTTTTGGAATAACCTCAACGTGATCAAGTCCGCATAAATCATCTTCTTCTTGAGTTTCAAAAACCCAAGAATAAGAATCAACCCCAGAACTAGTGCCGTACAAAGGATCGTCAAAGTTAAGGCCTTTGAGTTCTTTACCATCAGCACTGAAAACACCGTCTGCACCACCTCTAATAACGACCCGATAAAAAGTTCCTGGGACCAAAGTAGGCTGAACAGGGGTAGCCGGATTGTTATCGTGATCAACAGGATTATAATTTATAGGCAAACTAATAAAAAACTTATCGTCTGGATTATCGGGATTAATGGTATCGGGAGTAACGTTAATATTTACTCCAACCGCATTTAAAACATTACAAGTTTCATCTTTACCACATTGATAAAGTAAAATTTTATCACCAGGATCACTAGGATCACTAGGGCTGTTAGGATTATAGTTAAAACCAGTATCAGTAATATCATCTGGATTTGCAGATAAACTAAACTGGGCGCCAATTATAGCATTAATACAAGCCCAAGAACAATCTGGCCAGCGATCAATTACTCCAAATTCCCCTTCTCCAAATGGGAATCCAACGGTTAAATCACCCCAGCCTACAATTTCTGAAGCAATAGTGGTCCAAGATTGAATTTCTGTTTCGCCGTCATAAAGAGCCTGAACTAATTGATTGTGTTTGCCATCAGAAACTGAACCGGTATTTAAACATCTTTCAGAACAATCTGGAACAGAGCTATTAAAGCCGGCAGGAGCCTGGCAAATATTTTCATAACAAAGAGTATCAATTTCAGCTTGAGTAGCAGGGCAGTCAATCCAAATTGAAGGATCATCTTTTTTTCGACAACTACCATTGCCACAAACACCACTACTGCAAACACTATACTGAGTGTGAGTACTACAAGTAACTAAATTGCCCCAAGAATTAACACAAACGCCACCATAATCACACTCCTCTCCACTTTCCAAAATTCCATTTCCACAAGAAGCAAGACTATAATTTGTATTTGGTATAGCAGTATCGCTTTCATCTAAGCATGGCCTAATATAGCATGCATTAGCGCTCCAACGACAAAATTTATCATTAGCTTGACAATCTAACTCATTGGTAAAATTACTACACAAGTTACCTGGATCATCTAAACCAGTACAGCCATCGCCGCTAACAGGAGAAGTTCCACTAAAAGTGTCACACTCTTCACCAAGGCCAACAAGCCCGTCACCACAAATAGAGACTCCTGGAACTGAGCCAGAATTGGTACAAACATTAGTACAGCCGTCGTAATCATCATAATTAGGCTCATCTCCGTTGTCGCATTCTTCACCTGGTTCAACAACTCCATTACCACATACTGAAAAAGTATCAGTGTTACCAGCCCAAAGACAATTTTCATTACAATAATCGCCAGTAAGAGGATTTAAAAAATTATTTCCATCATCACAATCTTCACCAATTTCTACTTCACCATTTCCGCAAACTGCCGGGGCAATTGGATCGTCAGAAATTACATAACGATAAACACCATTTATTTTAGCAACAACTAAATATTGATCAGTATTAATACTTATTAATGAAGGTGAGCCATCAATGACCAACTGCCAGCTATTGCCACCTCCCCAAAATGCAGGGGAAATACTAACAAGCCAATCATCATTAGTTAGCTTAATAAGGGCGCCATCAGATCCGCCATCCCATTCCCAAAAAAGATAATTTTTACTATAAATATATTCTTGTTCATCATCAAAAGCTACAATTTCGGGGGTACCAGGCATGTTATAACCTATATTGAAAGCTACGGAACTAGTACCACCAGCTGGACTATTATTAATAATTCCTAAAATATTTTCGCTATCATCATTATCTTCAAAAATAAATATACTAGTTAAATTAGAACCTAGACCAAAAGGAGCTGTTCCGTCGATATTAACAGCTGAACTGTCTAACAAAATAATATCTGAACCAGAAAAAGGATTAAACTCAATGAAATCACCAATTGAAACCGAACCTTCGTGAAGACAAATATCACTGCAACCATCACCAGAAAGAACATTGCCATCGTCACATTCTTCTCCTTGGCCGATAAAACCATTGCCACAACCATTTCGTAAATTATTAAAATTAGGATTACCTTGGGTGCCAGTTGAAGTACAGGTCCAAGGGTCACTCCAGATATTATGATTATTAAGGAATGGTAATTCAAGGTTGGTTAATAAATCTGCAGTCTGACAATTAGTTGATTGCCATTCCCATAAAAAGCTTGATGACATTAAAGGCTGACCTTCTGGATCACATTCATCAGGAGAAGCATAAGCAGAAGAACGGTAGCGATTAATTTCTTCTTTACGCATCCAATTTTCTTCTGGATACACTCTAACTCTATCTGGAGAACACATACTACCCTGAGTTCTAAATGTCCAAGTGTAAGAATCAAACTCACTGCCATCACAATTTCCAATCGCGGCATCACAATAATTTAGACCGCCGAGTTTTTTACCGTCTGCTAAACCACGAATTGAATCATGTAAAATAACTTTATAATAAGTATTCGGCAATAAACAATAATCATTAATACCGTCGCCGTCTAAATCGTAACAATTAGTAGCAGCGAGCCAAGAATTATTCCAGCCATTAATTTTACCACCCATTTCTTCCCAGCTAAGCGGTATAACAGTTGGAGTATAAATACCATGTAAATTATCTAAACACGTTTCACCAGTATCAGGACAATCAGAACCAACTAAGCTAAGATCACAATATGTACCGCTTGAACTACATGTACCATAACCTGGACGACAATCAGGATTATCGCCACAATTATAAACTACCATTGAAGAATTAACATTGCCGGCTGTCATGGTAGTAGGATCGATAGAAACAGAAAAAGCTGCTCCCATTGCCGCATTTATACAAGCAGCGCCACAATCAGGCCAGCGTTTTAAAACTACTGGAGTTGAAAAATCAATTAACAGTTCACAAATATTATCACCGTAGAAATAAGCTTGATCATCAACACCAGGAACTTGAACCTGGACATTGACAGGATTTTCAAAATCAGCTTCAAATCTTGAATAAGTGGTTATAGTTTCGTCAGTAGTTAAGCTTAGAATAATATCAGAACTATCGTTTGGAACAGCCGGCTGAGGTGAAGTATCATCTAAAATTGAAGCTCTTTCAAGGGTTAGCTCTGTTGGCAGACTCCAATTCCAAGTATAGCTATTTGGATCAAGCATGACGCAAACATTATCTTGATCCCAGCCGCTACCTATATAATCTTGGCAGTCTAAATCATCGGGATCGCAGGCTCCATCATAGCGAGACCAAAGCACAGCATAACCTGGCTGACAACCTACACAGCCTATGTCTCCGTTATTAGAAGTGTTTAATACTTTAAACTCCCAAGTATAATTAGGATTATGCCCTAAAGGGAATCCGTTTTCACCAATAATTCCTTGAGTTAAAGTAATCTGATACCAAGTATTAGGAGATAAAGGACTATTTGGTGTAAAGATAAAACCTTCACTTTCAGTAAGGCCGTAATTCCAAGTGAAAATATCTAAATCACCATCACCCGAAATAACTGTACTGCAAGAAGTTGGATCAAAAACCGTTCCAACATTACATTCCTTAATAATAATATTTGAGCTATTAATAGTATTGTCAATTACTTTTTTGTCAAAGCTAGCTGAAATAATTGAATTTCTATAAACTTCACCATCACGAGAATAAAGCGGGGTTGGTGAAGAAAATGCTTTGATACAAGGACCGTCAGCACCGCAATCACTATCATCTGAACAAGTTTTTTCCCTATCTAAGGCACAGACTTTAGCACATTCGCTGTTGCGGTTACATTCATTTACTACCTGAGGGCCTAAGGAAAAAGAATAAAAATTCCAAAAATATAAAGCTTCGGTCGGAGCAGGTCCGCCTGGTTCACAAATACAAGTGTCTGTACCACAGACCCAATTTGCATCAAACTGCTGACAAATATCATCATTAGGATCACAAATTGGTGCAGTACCGTCTAATTCACAAACTCCACTGTCACATATACTAGGGTCAGAACCGCCGGAACCGTCATCACAAAAGTCACCGGAATTAGTTCCACCAATACAAATATAGTGGAAATTTTCTGTATCTAAATCACAAGGAATTCCTTGGTAGCAATAACAATCTTCTTTGTCAGGATCAACACCATAGGTTGCCTGGTCATAACAATACCAATTATTACCTAAAGTCTGGCGACAAATGTCTTGATCTGGATCACAAATTGGGGTTAACTCTTCACCATCACAAGCAATTCTATCCTGACAAGTACAATTGGAATCACAATATTGATCAGGATTACACAAGGTATCTGCTGGATCACAAGTTGGATAAGGCTGTTTACTACAATCAAAAGTGGGTTTTGCCTGACATTCGCAAGTAACACTATTACATTCAAAACCAGGATCACATAAAGTATTATCAGGATCACAAACTCCAACATCTTTAGAACAAGGACCTGGCTTTAAGCCGGTAGTAAAACTCCAATAATAAGCAGCTTCAGTGGCAACACCAACGCATCCACCTAAAGGCATACAACTACCCTTATACATACCACCTAAACAACATTCATAATTTGTTTCACAGCCAGAATCATCAAGACACTCGCCAACAATAAAATTAAGGCTGTTACTTTGGTTACCTAAACTATTTTGAATATTTACTGGACCAGTTAAAGAACTAACTGGTACGTTGGTTTTAGTTAAATCAGTATCAATTTCTGGATCAGGGCGATCTATCTGATCTAGGGTTAAACTAGTTTGAGGAATATTTTGATAAAAATTAACTTGGTTTACATCTGGACTAAAAAAGCCTTCACCATAAATAGTAATATTTTGATCAATTGGACCGTTGTTTGGAATAACAGCACAAATATTTGGCCTTACTACTCCTGAATCAGCAACAAATGAATCTTCAGAGCTAGCTGAACCAAGATTATTAGAAAGTCTTATAGTATAAGAGGCATTGTTTATTCCCTCTGGAACTTTAACAACAACTTGACCGTCGCTCCAGTAACTATCACTACATTCTGGAGGGAAATCATATTCAGCTTCATAAATGCCAACACCTTCAAAATAAACCTGGCCGTTTACTTGCTGACGATTAGTACCAAAATTTGCACCCGTGATGGTAACATAGGTTCCAGCAGCACCGTTTGCTGGATCAAAATCATATATTATCGGCTCTTTACCGGTTTCATTAACTTTAAAACCAACTGGATTACTATATTCTCCCCCATCACGAACTCGAGTGCCAATCATTGGTGCGGGCTGAACATTTGGAACATTTACTCCGGTAATTGTTAGGCCACCAGAAACTACTGGAGTACCTAAAGATAAAACTTGACCCAAGAAAACATCGCTGCCAGAAGAAAAATTAATACCTTGAAGTTCTAAAGGATCTTCAAAAATACCTTCAGGGTCACCAGTATTATCATTAACAACACTACATAATCCTGGTCGAACAATTGAATTTAAATCAAAATCTGGTAAGAAAGGACCATAATCATCATTGGTTTGATCTTCATAATCCTGTCCGGTAGTCTTTTCAACTATTCTAATTGGACCATCGGAAACATCATTAGGAACAACTACAATAATTTGCTGGTCGGTCCAAACTGAATCACAATTTGGGTTTACAGCGTCGGCAAGTTCAGCTGGAGCAGAACTGCCAGAAAACCAAACTTCACCTGGAATACTACCAAAGTAGCGACCGCCAATAGTAACTAAGTTGCCACTTGCGCCATCATTTGGTGAAACCCAAAAAATCATTGGCTTATCTTGGCAGGTGCAACCAGTTGGATCGCAAAACAATGAATAACAATTATAATTTTCAGGTGTTAAACAAGTAGCTGGATCAGTATCACCTAAATCACAATCTGCACCACTACAACCAATACAATCAGCACCACCGCAGTCAACGCCATCTTCGTCTACATCTTGCACTCCATTACAACAATGACCAGCTCTGATTGAAAAATTTCTGGCATGAGAAAATGAATTATCACCATCTGTTACTTCTGCGGTTACTTCAACTATTTGACCAATAGAAAATCCACTAGTATCCCAAGGAGGTGAATTAATAGTAGCTGGGGTAGAAATTCCGTTAACAGATCCGATTAATCCCCCACTAACTCCTGAAATATAAGTAAATTCAATATTAACTGTGTCTAAATCTGGATCACTGGTAACTGCCTCTATAATTGTGTCTGTTGCCTGACAAATTTGAGGTGTTGTTATAAATACATTTGGAGCTTGGCTAATAAAATTAGTACATTCTGGAGAATCAGGCTCGTTTGGAATACAAGAACCCCAAAAGCCAGTACCTAAACAACTTTGAGTACCAATACAATCAGCATCAACATTACAAGTTTGGGTATCGCCAGGTGTACAAATTGGAGTTTGAGGATCTACAAAAGTATCAACTAAGGCATTAATAATAAAACTAACTATCATAAAAGCTGATAAAATAATTACCAGCCCAATAACTGCACTAGTTAAAATTCTTTTAGCTAAAGTAACTTTTTCTGGGTTGCCGGCTGAGGTCATCCAAACAAAACCACCATAAATAATTATAATCAAAGCAATGATACCTAAAAATCCTAGAAAATATCGAACAATCTTCATTACTGAAACTCGAATATCTTCAGTTCCTAGACCAGTGTAAGTACCATAATCCAGGCCTACATCTAAAGCTAAGGCGATAGAACCTACAAAAAAGCTACCAATTACAAAGCCTAATAATAATGGTAGAAATAATTTAATTTTTGTTTTTGGTTTTCCCATCAACTATATAATAAATTAATAGGTACAAGCATCAGGACTAGCAAGGCCATTACAACAGTAAGGACTGCCAGCTGTAACCGGGCAACAACCGCTACCTGCCCAAGGATCACAAATATCAAAGGTAGGACCAGCGCCAGGAACATAACAATTCTGATATATATCTTCGATACCTGAAGCCATTTCACCACCATACTGAGTAGACTCTAAAAGAGGAGTATGATCAATTTGAGCAATACTTCTGTCTGGATAACCATCAGTTGGCGCACAAGTACCGCCACCACAATCAGTTGAATCAACACACTCTTTTCCAAAATGATCTTCATCTAAACAAACATTTATATCATCACCAAAATTACTAACCCACCAAGCTGCTCTTTGAGCAGTTAAATCAATTAAACTGACATATTTCTTAGTCTGACAAATAAAACCATCATTGCATTGTTCGTCTTCACCGCAATAAAGTTGATCAAGGCTTTGATTAACACAAAGGCCGTTGATACAAACTTGATCGCTGTCTGGACAATCAATAGTATCATTACAAGTACATTTGCCGTCAATATAACCACTATCCGGCTTAACAGTACTACTACTTAATAATTTGTTAAAAGTAGCACTAACTGCAGTAATTAAACTATGTCCGCTGACATTAACATTAGGGGTAATACTGACAACTTTTGGCGGTTCTAAATCAATTTTATTATTTATAAAGAATTCAAAACTGAAATCATCTCCACCGCCAGAAGCAATATCATTAAGATTATAAGGAGGTGTACCACTTTGACTTTGAGGACCTTGAGTATAACCGTCTTTATCACCATCTAAAGAATTAAAGGAAAGATCCATTAAACCATCCATTAAGGCACTATCTGACTTCATAAAAAATATTGTGCCGTCTGTAGTACCACAAACCGTAGGTGAAGCCAAACAGTTATCTGTTGCAGTACCATCTTCATAGCCTAAACCGGAACAATCAGAATCATTGCTACAACTTTCAATTGAAGCTGCTTTAACAGTTATTTTATATTTTACATAATCCTCATTTGGGTTCATTGGTAAACAATAAATTTTTTCCCCACAGGAATTAATTATGTCATTACCATCTGAGTCTTTACATGGGGCTAAAGAAACAAATTCAGTAGTTTTATACTGATTGCTCTGAACAAAAGTACCAGGAACATATTCATCAGTATCAAAGGAGCCGCTATTGTCTAGATCAGCCTGAACAATAATATGATCAAAATCATCAGTTTCTAAAAAACCAACAACTCCATCATCACCAGTAAGATCAGTAACAACTTTTCCTGACATTTGGGTTGGTAACATTGCTTCGTTAAAATCAAGCTTAATAACAACATTGCGAGGTTGGTCGCAAATATTGTTATTACTACAAACCGCTGAAATTGAAGCTTCGGATCCTGGACTTTCTGGATAACTAACAGCCGCCCAATCACCAGTAGCTGAAATATTAATATAATTACCGGCCATTCCAGCATCTTGAGCATTAATATTTACATCATTACCAGTCCAACTTGGAGCTTCAACATTAGGATTTTGGGTCTGATTATTGATAGTATTTTTAATATTTTGAACTAAAGCGTCAATTTCAGCAGAATCAGCAGTTCCAGGAACACCAGTAATATCAATTTCATTGTCAGCTGGAGTTGGGCTATCAACAAAGACATAAACTTTACTAGAAACTTGAAGACTATCGGCTTCACTTTGAGGAGTTAATTCAATTGAAAAACTTAAATTAACAACATCACTATCACCCTCAAATACAATGGCTAAACCTCTAAGTAAATCAGCTCGCTGAGTAGTTGAATCAATAGTATATGTTTGGCCAACATTATAATAATCAACAGCAGAAGAATCTTCTGGATCCCAGGAGATAATAGTTAATGGATCATCAGGAAATGATCCTGCTATTTGTAGCTCTAAAGTTCCACCATAAACTCCGTTATATGTTCCATTAATAATTGCTTTTAGAGAATCCGAATTAGTAACTGGGGTAATATCATTATCTCCATCACAATTTGGATTAGTACTACCAGTACAGTCAGTAATTAATTTAGCATCAGCAGTTTGAGCAATTCTTGGCTGTTTATTAACAGTGATTCTGCCTTCGGCCTGAGTGCCAGCTGAAGGTGAATAAGTATCTGATTCATTATCTGGAACTGGGAAAAGACTTTTGTTTTGAGGTGGAATTAAATCAAGTTTAGTACCAATCTCAAATTCCCAAGCAAAATAATCTGGAATACTAGTAAAGGCCGGACTGTTGTCATAGTCCTTAGTTAAATTACTACTTAGTAAAGTTGTGTACCAGTGTTTATTAGTGCTATCGCCTAAAGGAGCAATTGGTTTAAAGATATAAGTTTTCATGTCTTCACTAGTAACTCTAACTTGATCAACTGCCAAGGATCCTGGCTCACCATCAATCTTTTTATAAATTTTAACTGAAGGTTCACCATCAAACTCAGCAATGTCCTGATTTAGACAAGGATTACTTGCTCCGGAAGTACAAACCGTATTATTTGCAACAGCCATAATTGTTTCTGGATTTATTTCTTCTTTAAAAGTAACAATAATAGCAGTGTCTCTGGGAACATCCATAGCAAAAGGTACTGGGTATACTGCTTCTATAATACCGCCACCTAAATAACCACAACCAATACAGCCAGTTGGCGGCTGGGTTGTGCCGGGAATTCCAGGAATGCCAGTTGCCTCTTCCAGAGCACGTATAATAAAGCTAACAATAGCAAAAGCAGATAAAATAATTACCAAACCAATAACGGCATTAGTTAAAATCTTTTTAGCCTGATCAATTTTTTCTGGATTACCGGCTGAGGTCATCCAAATATAACCGCCGTAAATAATAATAATCAAGGCAATAACACCAACAAGACCTAAAACAACCCGAACAATTTTCATAATTGTTACTCGAATATCCTGAGTGCCTAAACCAGTATAAGTACCATAGCTTATACCAGTATCAAGCGCAGCCAAAACTGGTGGCGCCAAAACAAAAATAAAAACTACCAGCGCCAAAAAGACAATGGTAGTTTTTGAGTTTAGAAATTTAAGGGAACTTTGAAAAAAATTTTTCTTATTCATAACTTTTATTCTTTATTTTTTTATAAATATAAATAAAAACATGCTAACAAAAACTTGTTCCCTGTTTTCAAACCTCACTTTTTCTGATTTTTCTTTGTTTTTGTTTAACTAGTTAGTGCTTCTTTAACCAACTTGCTAACTAAGCTACCATCAGCTGCGCCACCTAATTCTTTCATGGTTGCACCGATGACTTTTCCCATGTCTTGTGGGCCAGTTGCACCAACTTGCTCAATTACTTGAGCAATTTTTTGTTTAATATCATCCTGCCCTATTTCAGGCGGTAAATATTTAATAACAACTTCAATTTCTTTTTTTTCTTTATCAGCCAATTCAGCTCGGCCGCCTTGCTCGTAGAGTAAGGCGGCTTCTTTTCGCTTTTTTACTTCACTTCGTAAAATTTTAGTAATTTCTTCGTCGGTTAAAGCTTGACGATTCTTAGCAATTTCTGCGTTAGTAATTGTAGTTTTCAACTGCCGTAATACCAAAGAAACCAGCTCATTTTTTTCTTTTAATGCCTGGTTTAGGTCGCTTTCTAGCTGTTCTTTGACCTTCATTTAATTTTTACGGTAATTAGATTTTCGTTCGTCTTTAAGTTTGCCAATTTTTTTAAGATATTCACGTTTTTCGTTGATTTCGATTCGGCGTAAAGCGTCTTCTTTTAACTTATTGCGATTTCTTGGCTTTTCATGAAAACGAATTTTTCTAGATTGGATTAATCGACCGCTCTGTTGTAATTTCTTGTGAAATCTCCTTAGTAAACTTTCAAAGGTTTCTGATTTCTTTCTTTTTACTTCTGCCACTAGATTTTCACCTCCTTTAAAGATGAATAAATTATTAAATTAATTAATTTTTTAAAGTCAGAATTTATGATAAATTCTGTTTATAAAATACCATTTTATTGACCATAAGTCAACAAATTAATCAATAGTTTGATTATCTGCGCTGTTATTAGCTAATTTCTTCTTTAATTCCTGTACAGTCTTGTTAAAATCAATAACTTCCTGGACACCACTTTCCATATCTCTAATTAAAATAGTGCCATCAATTACTTCCTTTTGACCAAGAATTAAAGCATATTTAACTTTTAGTTTATTGGCTAATTCTAATTGACTTTTTAGGCTGTCTTTAGCAAAATTCTCAACAACATTAATTTTTTCTTGGCGCATTTTCTCAAATAACTGAAGGGTTTTAATTTTAGCTTGATCACCAATCTGGGCCAAAAATATCTCTGGTTTATTCTCATCAATAACTTTAACTTCATTTTTTCTAAGTTGAGAAATAGTTCTTTCAATACCAACTGCTACACCAACGGCTGGAGTAGGTCTGCCACCTAAAAGTTCAACGAGTCCATCATAACGACCACCGGCTGCTAGAGCACTTTGAGCACCCTCTTCTTTTTCATTTGGCCAAATTTCAAAAACAGTTCGAGTATAATAATCAAGACCACGAACTAAATAAGGATTGAGCTTATAAGAAATATTTAATTCATCCAGATAATTAACTACTTTCATGAAATGATCTTTGCATTCATCGTCTAACCAATCAATAATTTGAGGGGCTTCGTTTTTAACAAATTCACACGATTGATTTTTACAGTCTAAAAGTCTAAGCGGATTTTTAGTTAAACGCTTCTTGCAGTCTTCACAAATTAATTTTCGCTTGCTGCGATAATAAGTGACAAGTTCTTGAATATAATTTTTACGACATTCAGGGCAACCAATACTATTAATTTGAATACTAATCTGATCAAGTCCAAGCTGTCTATAAAAATTATTCATAATAGCAATAATTTGAGCGTCAATTACTGGATTATCATTACCTAATATTTCAAAGCCTAATTGATGAAATTGACGTTGACGGCCAGATTGAGGACGTTCACGTCTAAACATTTGACCCCAATAATATAATTTTACTGGTTGAGGTAAATTGATCATACCGTGGTTAATATAGGCTCTAACAATAGAAGCAGTGGCTTCCGGTCGCATCACTACTGTACCCTGACCTTGATCGGTAAAAGAAAACATTTCTTTTTCTACAATATCAGTTCCTTTGCCGATTGAACGGACAAATAAATTAGCCTCTTCTAAAATCGGAGGTTCAATCATAGAAAAACCATACCCGTTAGCAAAGCTTTCAGCAGTTTTTCTAACAAAATCCCAATACTTTTGTTCGGTTGGCAAAATATCTTTAAAACCGCGTAAAAGCTGAGGGGTTTTTAAGGTTGTCTTTATAGTTTTTTTAACTTTCTTAACAGGAATTTTTTGTTCTTTTTTAGCTCTAGGCATAAAATTATAAATTATATTCTAAATTGCTTAAAACAACGCCAAAACGATCAAGTGGCCAACCTCTAAGCATAGTTCTGCCGACTATATAACTTCGTTTTACTGGGCCAAAGGCTCGAGAATCAAGACTGGCAGTTCGATTATCTCCTAATAGATAATATTCATCATCAGCTAAAGTAATTTCTATTTCACCTAAAGTCTTCATTGCTGGTAATAAATAATCTTCTTCTAACTCTTGATAATTAGAACTTTGTGAATCAGCTATATAAACATTACCTTCGGAAATTTTAATCTTTTCACCTGGTAATCCAATAATACGCTTGATAAAATGTTGACTTGTATCAAAAGGATAATGGAAAACAACAATGTCACCACGTTCTGGCTGAGAAAATCGATAAGTAATTTCATCAATAATTAAATATTCATGATCATAAAAATTTGGTTCCATTGAAGCACCTTTAACATAAAAAGGCTTGATTAAAAAATAACGAACCGGAATAATAATTGCTAGAGAAATTACTACAACTTTAAAAATCTCCCACACAAAAATAGCGGCTTGTTTGCCTAATGATAAATTTTCATCATCAATTAGGTCCTCTGGTTTGTTTTGTTTTTTGAAGAGTTTCATAATTATATTCTTTAAAGACGGTCTGGATAATTTGTGATAATACCGTCGATTCCTAAATTCTTTAAATATTTTATTTTCTTTTTACTATTTACTGTCCAGGCACAAATCTTAATCCCCTTATTTTTAAAACATTGAACTTTCTTTTTGTTCAAAAAATGATGATTAATGCTTAAATAGTCAGCGTTGGCATTCTTTACTACCCAAGAAATATAATATTTGGTGATTGGCAAAAACAAAATTGCTAAAAAATCAAGAATAAACCAAATATTAAAAGCATTAGTAGCTCTAAAAATTAAGGCAGTGGTAATTTCCGGTTCAAGTCTTTCAATTTCTTTTAATTCTCTGGGGTGATTTGAAGAAATCATTACATTTTTAAAATCAATCTTGTAGTCTCGAAGGGTTTGAACAACAATTTGAGCACTATCTTTTGATTTTATTTCAATATTAATTCCGATTTTATTGTCAATTATCTCTAAAACTTCACCTAAAGTTGGGATGCTTTCAATTTTTTTAACTTTCAATTTTTTAACCTGACGGAGAGTTAAATGACTTACCCGGGCAGGATTTTTGGTTACTCGACGTAGATTATTATCGTGAACTACAACAGGATATTTATCTTTAGTAATACGAACATCAAGCTCTACCATGTCACATCCCATTTCTAAAGCTTTTTTAAAAGAAGATATTGTATTTTCCGGAGCATAGGCCTTTGCCCCTCGGTGGCCAATTTTAAGCATTTTTTGTTTTATTCCTATTAAAAAATAGCGTTTGGGTTCACGGTACACCTATTCATACGCTAAGCGGTGTATGCCCATAAAAATTAATACGAATCAAATATAACACAAAAATGTTTCTTTGTAAATAAAAATTAAGATTGCAATTTAATAAATTTTATGGCAAAATTAAAGCGCAAAAACAACTATGACGAGAACTGAAATCGACCCTTTTGTTCCAGATGATTCAAAAGAGGAACAGTCTGAAGAACAACTAATTGAACCGGTTCGTCCTCAAAAAAGACGAAGGAAAAAATCTGTCAGTAAATTAATTATGTATTTACTGATTATTTTTGTAATTCTGGCAATTGTTTTTGGCGTAAACGTGATTAATTCAGGTGAAAATCTGGCAAAAACTCTTGGTAATGTCGGGCTTTGGGGCCAGATAAAACATTTAATTAGTAGTGATGATAAAAAACTTCAAGGCGAAGAGGAAGACAGAATAAACGTTTTACTTTTAGGTATGGGTGGCCTTGGCCATGACGGACCTTATTTAACTGACACAATAATTATTGCAAGCTTTAGACCTTCAACAAAACAAGTGGCAATGATTTCTATTCCTCGAGATTTATTAGTGCCAGTTCCTGGTTTTGGTTGGAGAAAAATAAACCATGCAAATCATTATGGGGAAATGGAAAATCCAGGTCTTGGAGCTGAAACTGCCGTAAAAGTAATTAGTGAAACTTTTGAAATACCGATTCATTACTATGTACGAATTGATTTTTCTGGATTTAAAAAAATAATTGACGATTTAGGAGAAATAAAAGTGGAGGTTGAAAATACCCTTAATGATGAGCATTATCCAATTCCAGGAAAAGAAACTGCCACTACCACTGAAAGATATGAACATCTTTATGTAGAAAAAGGCACACAAAGTATGGATGGTGAATTAGCTTTAAAATATGTTCGGAGCCGCCAAGCTAAAGGAGTTGAAGGAAGTGACTTTGCTAGAAGTAGGCGCCAACAGAAAGTTTTAATGGCCGTAAAAGAAAAAATATTATCATTTAGTACTTTAGTTAACCCAATTAAAATAAGCAACTTAATGGATAGTGTGAGTCAACATCTTAGTACCAATTTTAAAGTTTATGAAATAATAAGAATGTTTAATTTAGGTAGAGATGTAGATATGGAAAATATTACCCGTAGAGTTTTTGATGACAGCCCTGACGGACTGCTTTATTCGATGATAACAGAAGAAGGAGCTTTTGTTTTACAGCCAAAAGCTGGCGATTTTTCGGAAATGAAACTAGCGATAAAGCACGTTTTTGACCCTCAAAAAATAGAAGAGATAAAACCAAAAAGAGTTGAAATTCAAAACGGTACTAAAATCAATGGATTAGCTTACAAAACTTCGCAATATCTCCAAAGCCTAGACTACAAAGTAATTGAAATCGGCAATGCACCAACACAAGACTACCAAAAAACAGTAATTTATAATTTAAAAAATGGATCTAATAATGAAGTAGTTGGCCAGCTAGCCGAGCTTTTAGGGGCTGAAATAGCAAAAGCAGTTCCAGAATGGGCGCTTTCAACAACAAGCCCTAAAGTAAACAGTCATACTGACGTTTTAATTATCTTGGGTCAAGATAGAAAAGATTTATAAATATGGCAAAAATTCCAACAGTTGTAATTATCGGCCGAACTAATGTCGGCAAATCAACATTATTTAACCGGCTAACAGAAACCGGAAAGGCTTTGGTTTCTAAAATTCCTGGAACAACTAGAGATTATAATTTTGGACAAGTTGCCTGGCGGAAAAAAGTTTTTGAAATAATTGATACTGGTGGTGTTAATATTGAAATTTTAAGACGAAGCATTCAATCTTTGTTAAATTTGAAAAAAACTAAAATAAAAATAACTTCAATAGAACAAGAAATTATAGAACAAACTAAAGAAGCCTTAAAAAAGGCAGATTTAATTATAATGGTTGTAGACGGACAGGCTGGACTTCTGCCAGAAGATAAAGAATTAGCTTTAGTTTTAAAAAAGCTTAAAACGCCAACGGTATTGGTATGTAATAAAATTGATAACCAAAAATATCAATATCAAATAAACGATTTTTTTAAGCTAGGATTAGGAAATCCTTATCCAGTTTCAGCTGTTAATGGTAGTCAAGTTGGAGACTTTTTAGATGAACTAATTAAAAAAATGAAATGGCCAGTAGGAAGGCCGGCAAAACAAGTAGAAAAATCAGGGATAAAAGTTGCAATGATTGGAAAGCCAAATGCCGGTAAAAGTTCTTTAGTTAATCAAATTCTTGGTGAAAAAAGAGTAATTGTATCAGATACACCTCAAACAACTCGCGAACCACAAGATACCGAAATTATTTATAAAGGACAAAAAATTATACTAATTGACACAGCCGGCCTTAGAAAAAAAGCAAATATTAAACCAGGTCTTGAAAAACAAGCAACAAAAAAAACTATTACAACAATTAAAAAGGCGGATATAATTTTATTGGTAACAGAAAGTGATAAAGCTCTAGCAAAACAAGACAGCCACTTAGCCGGCCTAATTAAGGATTCAGGTGCCGGAATAATTGTTATAGCTAATAAATGGGATTTAATTGAAGATAAAGATGAGAAAATCGATTCAAAAATGATGCACTATTACCAACAACAATTTCCTTTCTTGAGTTTTGCGCCTTTAATTTTTATTTCTGCTAAAACTGGTAAAAACGTTGATAAAATATTGGATTTAATTTTACAAATTAATGAAGAATTAAATAAAAAGATTCCTGAAGAAAAATTACTTGAAGTTTTAAAAACAGCTGTTAAAAAACATAGACCAGTTAAAGCTAAGGGTGAAAAAAGACCTCATATTTATGCAATTAAACAAACTAGAATCGCTCCGCCAGAATTTTTAGTAATTATCGGCCAAGACGAATCACTTCATTTTTCTTACCTTAGATTTATTGAAAATCAGATCAGGGAACACTTTGGTTTTTCTGGGGTACCGGTTATAATAAAAGTAAGAAATATTAAACGATAATATAATATGAGATTAATTGTAGGACTTGGAAACCCAGAAAAAAAATATGAAAATACCTGGCATAACATTGGTTTTATTATAATTGATGAAATTCAAAAAGCTAAATGTGATGAATTTGTAAAATTTAAAAATAGCAAAAAATATAAAGCGGAAATCTGCGAAGGTATAAGTCCAGAAAAAAAAATTATTTTGGCAAAACCACAAACCTATATGAATAATTCAGGACAGGCAATAAAATCAATGATGAGTTTTTACAAAATAGAAACAAAAAATCTTTGGGTAATTCACGACGACATCGATTTACCAATTGGCAAAATTAGAATATCACAAAATGCTTCTGCCGGTGGACACAAAGGAGTGCAATCAATTATAGAAGAACTAGGTACTCAAGAGTTTATCCGTTTTAGACTAGGCATACAAAAAGAACCACCAGTAGATATACCTTCAGAAAAATATGTCTTGCAAAAAATCGATTCTAATAGTAAAGTAGCATTAGACGAAATGATACAAACAACTTTATCAGCCCTAGAAATTGCTGATCTTCAAGGAATTTCTGAAGCAATGAACGAGTTTAATTAAATAAGTTTAAATTAGATCAATATAGCGCGTTTTAGACGCGCTTTTATTATTATAATATTTTTAAATAAAAAATAGCTTCCAATGTCCTGCTTACCAGCGTAAGAGGTAAAACTGAATAAACAGTTCATCTCTCAGCTTGTGGCTAATAACCAGGCTAGGAGGGGTAACCTTGTTTTCGCCGCTGGCAAACAGGACACTGAAAACTAGTTTTAAAGCTTGATAAAATATATTATCACAACTAGACCTAAAAGTCAAGAGTAAAAAATGAGCTAATTTTAAGATTATAGATTAATTACAATAAGTATAAAAATAAATAATAAAATATAATAAATTAATATGTCAACTAAATTAAAAGATAATAAACTAAAATTCTGGCTGGCATTTAACCAATTAAATTGCCTAGGACCAATTCGCTGGAAAATGCTTTTAAAAATTTTCAATGATTTAGAAATGGCTTGGAATACTAATTTGAATTACCTAATAAAAAAGGGAGTACCAATAAAAATAGCAGAAAATTTAATACAACAAAAAAATAAAATCAATCCGGATTTAGAATTAGAAAAATTTAAAAAATCTCAAAGCAAAGTAGTAACTATTTTAGATAAAAGTTATCCAAAAATTTTAAAAGAAATTTACGCACCTCCTCCCCTGCTTTATTATTTAGGAAATTTAGATAATACTAATTTTAGCTTGGCGGTTGTTGGTAGTAGAAAAATTACTGAATACGGAAAACAGGTTACTAATAAAATTGTCGGGAAATTATCTAGCGCTGGAATGACAATTGTATCTGGCCTTGCTTTAGGAATAGATACCTTGGCCCACCAAACAGCACTTGAATTTAAATCTAAAACAATTGCAGTATTGGGTTCAGGAATAAACAAAATTTATCCGGCCTCAAATCGCTGGCTAGCAGAAAATATAATTAAATCAAACGGCTTAATTATTTCTGAATTTCCATTAAATATGTCGCCATTCAAATACAATTTTCCACGAAGAAATAGGATTATTTCTGGTTTAAGTTTAGGAACTTTAATTATTGAGGCAAAGGAAAAATCTGGCGCCTTAATTACAGCTAAATATGCCCTAGAACAAAACCGCGAAGTTTTTGCCGTACCTGGAAATATATATAAAGAAAATTGTAAGGGCCCAAATAATTTAATTAAATTAGGCGCTAAAGCAATTACTGATGCTAATGATATTTTAGATGCTTTAAACTTAGATCAAATAAAAGAAAAAATAGCCGTACAAAAAATTATTCCAGAAAACGAAACTGAAAAAATAATTTTAAAAATAATAAAAGAAGAAGCACTTCACGTTGACAAAATTACTAAGTGCGCTAGACTAAATATCAGTATTATCAATTCGGCTTTGGCAATTATGGAGATGAAAGGAATGGTAAAAAATCTCGGCGACCAAAAATATATCAAAGCAAGATAAAAATTATAATTTTTTGTTTGTCCAGCCTGAAGCCTTAAAATTAAAAAGTGACTTTTATGAAAAAATTAACCCAACAAGATAAAATTTATTTGCTATTGGCATTATTTATCGGTGCGCTTTTGACAGCTAATTTTTTAGGAGCAAAAATTACAGCTTTTAATTTACCGGCAATTTTGGCCGGGTTTTTAAATATTATTTTTTGGCCGGTTATCATTTTATTAAACTCAGTTACTTCTTTGCTGGGTGATTATTCCATATTTTCTAATCCAATAATTCCTTATAATTTTTTTGATACTGTTCATGTTTCAGTAGGAATTTTAACCGTACCAATAATGTTTCTAGTGACAGACATTGTCGAGGAAGTCTTGGGCAGAAAAGTAGCAAAAAAGTTTGTTAACTGCGCAATTGTAGTAATGATTTTTGCTTTGACAATAACAGCTATCTCAGTAATGTTGCCAGCTGACCCCACTAGAAAATATTTTTCTCAAGAATCATATGCTTCAATATTTTCTGTAACAATTAGAATGAGCATTGCGTCAATAATCGCTTTTATCCTAGCCCAGTATCACGATATTTGGGCATTTAATTTTTGGAAGGAAAAAACAAAAGGTAAATTTCTTTGGCTCAGAAACAATGCATCAACAATTGTTTCTCAACTAATTGATTCGACTGTATTTATGTTTATTGCCTTTTATGGATTAACACCTAAATTTAATACAATATATATAGTCTCTCTTATAGTTCCATACTGGCTGTTCAAAATATTGTTTGCTATAATTGATACTCCATTTGCCTATTTAGGAGTAAAATGGCTAAAAGAAAAAAATGATGAATCCCATTAGAGGTTACGGGACATAAATATTATTTAAACTATTTAATCTCTAACGGAATGAAAAACAATTTTGAAAAATATAAAAACGCTGTTGAATATCTAGAATCAATTGTTAACTTAGACCAACCCGACTACATGAGCTTAAAACGTGGTCGGTCTTTATTTTTGAGACGTTTTGAATATTTTTTAAAAAATTTAGGCAATCCGCAAAATAGTCTAAAATTTATTCATGTTGGTGGAACTTCTGGCAAGGGTTCGGTTGCTACAATGATTCAAACTATTTTAACTGAGGCAAAAATAAAAACAGGACTTTATTTATCCCCTCACCCAACCACAACTATTGAAAGAATTAAAGTAAACAATCTGTTTATTGCCCCGGATGAATTTGCAGACTTAGTTGAAAAAATTAAACCGATGATTGATAAAACTTATTTAAACTCGCCTTATGGCCGTCCAAGTTATTTTGAAATCTTAACAGCTTTAGCGTTCTTATACTTTAAAAAACAAAAATGCGAATATGCAGTTTTAGAAGTTGGACTTGGTGGCAAGTACGATGCTACTAATATTATAAAAAAAGCCGAGGCGACGGTAATAAACAAAATAGGATATGACCACGAACATATACTAGGAAATAGTTTGGAAGAAATTGCTAAAGAAAAAGCTGGTATCATAAAACCAAAAACTGATTTTTTTACTACTGAACAAAATAATAAAAACGTAATTAATATATTTGAAAAAATCTGTCGAAAAAATAAAATTAAATGCAATATTGTTACTAAGCCAGAAGAAAAATATAAACTTAAACTTTTAGGAAAACATCAGCAGCAAAATGCGGCTTTAGCCTTAGCAGTGACAAAAAAAATTGGTATTAAAGAGACTAAAATAAAAACAGGGTTAAATAGAGTAAAAATGTCTTGTAGAACCGAAATTATTCAAAAAAATCCTCTGGTAATATTAGACGGTGCGCATAATAAATCTAAAATGGATAGTACTGTTAGAATCATTAAAAATTTGACATATAAAAAATTATATCTTATTATTGCCTTGACTAACACTAGGAATCCTGTTGAAATATTTAAAAAAATAAAACCAAGTGCTGATTACTTCTTTGTTACTAGGTACCAATCAACTGAAAGAAAGTGTTATTCGCCAAAAGAGCTTGCTAAAAAGCTAAAACTAAAAAAGACTGTTGAAATATATTTAGACTCCCAAATGGCTTTAGAAAAGGCTTTAAAGCTTGCTAATAAAGATGATTTAATACTAGTTACTGGGTCGTTTTTCCTAGCTGGTGAGCTTAGAAAAAATTGGCGCAGTGAAGAAGATATATTAAAAGAAAGGATTATATAACATGCCAAAAAATTTAGTAATTGTGGAATCACCCACAAAAGCAAAAACTATTTCAAAATTTTTAGGATCCGACTATAAAATCGAGTCCTCTTTTGGTCATATTCGAGACTTGCCTAAAAGTAAATTAGGAGTTGATGTTGAAAACAACTTTGAACCGCAATATGTTGTTCCAACTAAAGCTAAGAAACGAGCTAGCGAGCTTAAAAAAATGGCAGAAAAAGCTCAGACAATTTATTTCGCAACTGACGAAGACCGAGAAGGAGAAGCTATTTCTTGGCATTTGGTAAATATATTTAAAACCCCTAAAGATAAAATTAAAAGAATTGTATTTCATGAAATTACAGAAGACGCTATCAAAGAGGCAATTAAAAATCCAAGAACAATTGATTTAAATTTGGTCGACGCCCAACAAGCCAGAAGAGTTTTAGATCGTTTAGTTGGTTACCAACTCTCCCCTCTTTTATGGAAAAAAGTTGCTCGAGGCCTTAGTGCCGGCCGGGTACAATCAGTAGCAGTTAGATTAATTGTTGAACGTGAAAGGGAAATTCAAGCTTTTAAACCAGATGAGTATTGGACTATTGAATCAATTTTTTCAAAACCAGACGACAAAATAGAATTTGAAAGTAAACTTCACCAAATAGACGGTAAAATAATTGATAAGCTTGAGATCAAAAACAAGAAAGCTTCAGATAAAATATTAAAAGATTTAGAAAATGCTAAATATAAAATTTCTGAAATAGAAAAAAAGGAAACCAAAAAGAAACCCTTGCCTCCTTTTACTACCTCTACTTTGCAACAAACTGCCAATAACCGTTTAGGATTTTCAGCAAAACAAACAATGATGCTAGCCCAGCAGCTTTATGAAGGTATTGAACTTGGTACAAAAGATGCAGTTGGTTTGATAACTTATATGAGAACCGACTCGGTTAATTTAGCTGAAAAATTCTTAAATGAGGCAAGTGAATATATTAAAGAAAAAATTGGTGATAAATATACCTCTGGAAAAAGATTTTACAAAGCTAAAAGTAAAATGGCCCAAGAAGCTCACGAAGCAATCAGGCCAACTTCTGCCTTTAATAATCCAGAATCAATAAAACAATATTTAGACGACAGACAATACAAACTTTATAAATTAATTTGGCAACGGGCAATGGCTTCCCAGATGACTGAAGCAATATTAGATAATACCAGAATCGATATTCAGGCGATTAAGACTCCTTATACTTTTAGGTCAACTGGCTCAGTAATTAAATTTGATGGTTTCTTAAAAATTTATCCAACTTCAACTAAAGAAAATATTTTGCCAGAACTTAATAAAGACGATGGTGTTGATTTAATTTCTATTAATCCAGAACAGCACTTTACTCAACCACCAGCAAGATATTCTGAAGCAACTTTAGTTAAAGAACTAGAAGAGCATGGAATTGGCCGGCCTTCAACCTATGCGCCAACAATTTCTACAATTCAAACTAGAGGCTATGTTGAAAAAGAAGAAAAAAGACTTAAACCAACTGAAATGGCATTTTTAGTAAATGATGTTTTAGTTAAACACTTCCCAAAAATTGTTGACTATGAATTTACTGCTGACATGGAAGATGACTTGGATAAAATTGCAGAAGGCCAAAAAAAATGGCAACCAATTATTCATGAATTCTGGGGACCATTCAAAAAGAACTTAGATAAAAAAGAAAAAGAATTAGATAAAAAAGAATTAACCGAAACAGAAACTGATGAGGTTTGTGAAAAATGTGGCAAGCCAATGGTTATAAAAATGGGACGGTTCGGAAAATTTTTAGCTTGTACTGGATATCCTGAATGTAAAAATACTAAACAATTAAATTCAGATGGAAAAGAAGCAGAAGAGCCAGAAACAACTGGCGAAAAATGCCCTGATTGTGGTAAAGATTTAGTAAAAAGAAAAGGACGCTACGGTGAATTCACTGGCTGTTCTGGATACCCTGACTGTAAATATATCAAAAAAGAACCAAGCCAAATGTTTGGTACTTGTCCTGAGTGTGGTAAAGGACATATTGTTGGCAAAAAAAGTCGTAAAGGATTTTTCTATGCTTGCGATCAATATCCTGAATGCAAATATGCAATGTGGGGTAAGCCTTATATTAAAGAAGGAAATACTGAACCAGAAAAATGTCCGGAGTGCGGAGCAATTGTAGTCTATGGACCAAAGGATACTTTAAAATGTAGTGCTAAGGGCTGTAAGTACAAAGAAGCTGCACCACAGGAAAAATAATATATAAACTTAAATAAAAAAAATCCCGCACGCATGCGGGATTTTATAATAGAATGAAAATTAAATGATAGCGCCAAGAGAATAAGAGACTACAGACAAAGAAAGATAGACTGGTAGAATCAATACTGCTGTTAAAACAGTAAATGTTCTAGCAATATCAAAATCCATCTCTGACGGCTGTTCTTGGCATTGTGGTTTACATTCTGCCATAATTTTTGTTTTTATTTTTAAATAAGTTGTAAAGAGAACAAAAAACTCGGACATTCGACCGAGTTTCAAAAACGAATAGAATCAGAAAAGTCTAAAAAGTCTGGGGTCCCAAATTAAGTCTGGGTTAATTTTTGTTTTTGTTTTACTCGCCCGTGAATAGTCTTGGGGCATAAAAAAAGACAGACGCGTTCGTCTATCCTCTATAAACAGTATAGCACACCAAAACAGTTTTGTCAATAGGTTTTAGATAATTTAGCTAAACTAAAATGAAAAAGCGGCTGAAAGCTAGCTCAAACCCAAAAAACATTGTTGATACTAGGGCGCTGAGCTTTCAAACCGCAGATTTATAATAGCAAATAAAAATAAATTAATCAAAAGAAAAACCGGCCAGCTCAAACGAGGTGACCGGAATTTTTTGATTGGTTTTTTTCCAATGCCTGTTGTCGGTACAGGGGTTCAGGCTCCCCTTCTTTTCTTATGTAGAACCTTGGATGTTTAAGGCGTCAGCAGACCCTTAAAGACAGTGACCAAGTGGCCGTTTCGGTTATACTTCAACCAATCTTTCAACGGGTCCTTTCTTAATAACCCGAAGCTAGAAAGTATATTTGAAGCTCTACTACCAGCCACGGCCTAAATCGGCATTCGCCATTTGCTTGATTGAGCAAATATATACCCGCATCCTTTTTGTTTTACTTGGTCCTAAGTCTAGACCACGTCTGACTTAAGCACAAGTGCCTCCCCGTAACGGAGGCAAGAGAGAAAGATGGGGAAAAACTCTCTGGACTAGGTGAAGTTATTGAACATAGGGCGTTCCTCCTTTTTTTGCAGCTTTTTTCAATTGTTAACTCTTCCCTAAGAGTAACTTTTAATATATATCAAATAATTGAAAAAAAATCAAGTATAAAGAAAACACCTCGAGAACCCGAGGTGTTTTCCGTTTTCTAGGTTTATCCTAGTATCAACAGATCTATACTAGCATGTATATTTGATTTTGTCAAGGTCTTATCTTATACTAAATATACTTATTATAATAGTATGGCCAAATTAGAAGATTTAATTAAACTCCTTAAGGAAATAAATAAGGGTAAACATAAAACCGCTATTATTCCTGGTATTCGCAAAAAAAACGGCGATTATGACTTAGATATGATCAAGCTGGCCTACGAATATGCTGAAAATGCCCATAAAGGCCAATTAAGAAAGTCAGGCGAACCTTATATTATCCATCCACTTGAAACTGCAATAACTTTGGCCAAAATGGGATTAGACCAACCAACAATTATAGCTGGTTTACTTCATGATGTCCCCGAAGATACAAACTATAGTCTAGTCGATGTAGAAAAAAACTTTGGTGAAGAGGTAGCAAGATTAGTTGCCGGAATTACTAAACTTGGAGTAATTAAATATCGAGGCATGGAAAAATATGCTGAGAACCTAAGAAAAATGTTTGTTTCCATGGCTCAAGACATAAGAATCATATTAATTAAAATGGCAGACAGGTTGCATAACTTAAGTACACTTGATTCTTTACCACCAGAAAAACAAAAAAGAATTGCTCAAGAAAGTATCGAAATTTATGCTTCAATTGCAAACCGATTAGGTATGGGTTATATAAAAGGTGAACTAGAAGACAAGGCTTTCCCTTATGTTTATCCTGATGAATATAAATGGCTTAAAGAAGAAGTAATGCCAATTATTAAAACTGGTTTAGATTATATTGACAAAGTAATTGGGGTTGTTAAAAAAGAATTAGGAAAAGAAAAAATAAAAATTGAAAAAATACACGGAAGAGCTAAAAGACTTTTTAGTCTTTACCAAAAATTACAAAGACCACAATATCATGGAGATATTTCAAAAATTTATGACTTGGTAGCACTAAGAATAATTGTGCCAACAATTGGCGACTGTTATCAGACACTTGGAATAATTCATAATCTTTGGAAGCCACTGCCTGGTAGAATTAAAGATTATATTGCTCAACCAAAACCAAATGGTTATCAATCGATTCATTCTACTGTTTTTTGTATAGACGGTAAAGTGGTAGAATTTCAAATTAGAACTCCAAAAATGCATGAACAAGCTGAGTATGGTATTGCTGCTCACTGGCATTACAAAGAAACTAATAAAAAAGCAAAAAATATCCAAGAAAAAGGTTATACCTTACCAAAAAAATTTCAATGGATACAGGACTTGGTTGACTGGCAAAAAGACGTTCAGGATAATCAGCAATATTTAAAATCTTTAACACTTGATTTTTTTCATAGTAGAATTTTTGTTTTTACTCCAGAAGGAGACGTTATAGATCTTCCTGAAGATGCTACTCCGGTTGATTTTGCTTATCATGTTCATAGTTGGATTGGTGACCATGCGACAGGTGCAAGAATTAATACTCAAATGGTAAGTTTAGATGCAAAATTAAAAAACGGCGATGTGGTTGACATCATCACCGATAAAAATCGTAAAGGACCCAGCCGAGACTGGCTTAGCTTTGTTAAAACTAGTGCTGCTAAAAGTAAAATTAGGTCAGGAGCAGCAAGATCAAATGAGTTAGGAGCTGATTTTACCAATTAAATCTTCTAGTTCTTCTGGTGAATAAAATTCAATTACTATTTGGCCGGATTCACCGGCTTTTCTCACAGTTACTTTAGTACCAAGACTAGCTTGAAGTTTTTCTTCTATAGCAGAAATGTTTGGATCTTTAGCCTTGCGGGTATGTTTTTGAACTGATATCTGTTTAGCTTGATTCTCTACAGCCCTAACGGTTAAGTCTTGAGAAATTACTTTTTGAAAAAATTTAATGCGTTCTTCAACTGGTAGGCCAACGATAACTCTGGCAACGCTATAATTTATTTTACCACTGATCAAAGCTTTTTGAATTTCAGAAGGCAATGTTAAAAGTCTTAAAGTATTTGTTATAACTGAACGACTCTTGCCTACTCTTTTGGCAACTTCTTCTTGGGTTAAACTAAACTCATCGATTAAACGTTGATAAGCTACGGCTTCTTCAATAGGGTTTAAATCTTTTCTTTGGATATTTTCAACTAAGGCTAACTCGAGTTTCTGTTGTTCTTTAATATCGCGGATTATAGCCGGTACCTTATCAAACTCTAAAAGTTTTGCCGCTCGCAAACGACGCTCCCCTGCAATTACCTGATAACCATTATCAGTAGAGGCTAGAATTAAAGGTTGAACTATACCATGTTCTTTAATAGAGTTAGTTAAATTTTCTAAACTTTCATGATCAAAATCACTTCTAGGCTGCATTGGATTAACATCAATTTTTCCAACCGGCACCTGAACAACCATTTCTTCATCGCCGATTACATCTGAATCTTTGGAAAAAATATTTTTATCAATTTTTGGTGGAATCAAGGAGCTCAATCCCTTTCCTAAACCTTGAGTTTTATTCATAATATTAAAATAAAAAATTCTTAATAAATATAATTTTCTTGTTGAATAATTTCTTGAGCTAAATTCTGATAAGCCTTACCGCCAACCGATTTAGCATCATAAGAAAGAATAGACTGGCCAAAGCTTGGCGCTTCTGTTAAACGGACATTTCTTGGAACAATGGTATCAAAAACCCGATGAGGAAAATATTTTTTTAGTTCTTCTAGCACCTGACCTGAAAGCTTGTTTCTTTTATCATACATTGTTATAACAGCGCCTAAAACATTTAATTCTGGCCTTAAATTACCTTTAACCAAATTTATAGTATTAAGAAGCTGGCCTAAACCCTCTAAAGCTAAATACTCTGCCTGAACTGGAATTAATATTTCGTCTGCTGCAACTAAACCATTAATTGTTAATAAATCTAAAGAAGGAGGACAATCAATTAAAATATAGTCGTAATCGTTTACTATTTCCAAAAGAGAGTTACGAAGTTTGAATTCACGTTCATCAATGTTAACTAGCTCTACTCTAGCACCGGCTAAATCAGGAGTGGCTGGAGCTACTTTATAACCTTGATGATGAGTACCCGAGATTATATCCCTAAAAGAAACTGGCTCAATTAAGGTATTATAAACACCACGGACTAATTTTGACTGATCAACTCCTAATCCTGAGGTGGCATTAGCTTGAGGGTCTAAATCAACTAATAAAACAAACTTACCTAGCCAGGCCAGATAAGCACCTAAATTAACAGCAGTTGTTGTTTTGCCAACTCCCCCTTTTTGATTAACAATTGAAATTGTTCGAGCCATATATAATTTAATTATAGTAAAATTTTTATCCTTTGACAATTAAAAATTTTTCTGTTATTGTAAAATTTGTAATTTAGCCCGAGTGGCGGAATTGGTAGACGCGCTGGACTCAAAATCCAGTCTGGTTCACTCCAGGTGAGAGTTCGAGTCTCTCCTCGGGCACCATTGACAAATAAAAAAAATCAGATTATAATAGCCAAATAAACGACGCGGGATAGAGCAGTAGCAGCTCGCCAGGCCCATAACCTGGAGGTCGGGGGTGCAAATCCCCCTCCCGCAACCAAATAATAACAGTTATTGGGCGAGGTAGCTCAGTTGGTTAGAGCGAAGGAATCATAACCCTTAGGTCGGCGGTTCGAATCCGCCCCTCGCTACCAAACCTTTAAATAAAATCCCATTGAATGGGATTTTTGTTGTTTAGGAAACAATTCTCTGATAAAATAAAAAAGGAGGTCAGATTATGTATCTAACAATTCACGCTGTAAGTGGAATATTAATTGGTGGCTATTTTAAAAACTCTGCCGCTTCGTTTGTATTAGGATTTACCTCTCACCTACTGCTAGATATGTTGCCACACCATGACGGAAATATTTCATTTAAAATAAAATCATTCAATAAAAAAATTATAAAAAGTATTACTCCTTTTTATTTTGATGTTTGTTTAGGTATAATAATTGCAGCAATATTATTTACTAACAACAATCAGTTTGTCACAATGCCAATAATTTGGGGTATGATTGGAGCAATTTTACCAGATATTCTATATGCCTTAAGTCTATTGATGCCAAAAAATAATTTATTAAAGAGCATTAATGATTTTCACAATTTTGTCCATTACTCCCCTAAAAAACCAATATCGGTTTTTACAGGCCACCTGAGCCAAATATTAATTTTAGCAATAATAATGAATTTAATAATTTAATGTTTTTAACTGCTCATGCCAGCGTTGGAATAATTGTCGGCCAGAATACTTCAAATATCTGGCTTGCTTTTGTTTTAGGTTTTGTTTTTCATTTTATTTTAGACATTATTCCACATGGAGATGAGACTTTAGTTGAAGAAAAAAATCAAACAACGGAAAAAGAAGTTGAAAGAGTAGCAAAAATTGGTTTGCTGGATTTCTTTATAATGACTAGCATGATATTGTTTTTGGTTTATAAAAATTTAATAACTTTAAGTTGGCCGGTATTTTTTGCAATCTGTGGTAGTATTTTGCCGGATTTTATAACAGGTTTTTATCTATTATTTAAACACAAATGGCTTAAATGGTATATAGATTTCCATAGAGGATTACATTTTATTTTAAGATTACACGTTTCATTTAAGATAGGGATAATAATACAATTAATAACAGTATTAATCCTACTATTAATTATTATTTAGAAAATAATAAAAAAAGAGGTTTAGATAAACCTCTTTTTTTATTATAGGAATATTTTAAAAACCAGTTATACCACTAGCACATAAAGTGTCTAAACTTTGAGATCTGGAATCAGGATCGATATACCACCAGCCCGGACCATCAAGCTCACCCGCTCCATTTTCTATGTAAAAAGCTATTACGTAACAGTCATCATCAAACGTATCTAAAGAGACATAGTTATAATCAAAAGTTCCAGACATTGGGTCAAAAGGCACTGTACCCATTGTTAATCTAGCTGAATCGCAAGTAGCAAAAGTATTCCAACCGCTAGTTAAATCTAAACACTGAGTAGCAGAATCTAAACTTCCTAACGTTAGCCAATCTGAGGTTTCAGGATATGATGAATTTTCAACATAATACATTTCTAAAGCATTTCTAACTTCAAAAATATCGGCAACTCTCTTAGCATCTCGCGACCTTTCACGGGCACTGCCTAATGCAACCATTCCTAAAGTTGAAAGTAAACCAATGATGGAAATAACTACTAAAAGCTCAATTAATGTAAAACCTTTGTCTTTTATGTTTTTTGGAAAAAAACTTCCTTGTTTCATATTTTTTTTGTTAAAAGATTAACTACTTAAAGTATAGCAAATTAACTAATCTTCAACAATTTTTGAAATTCTGACTTATTTTTAAATGGACCAATCAAAACCAAATTTAATTTTTCCTCCTTTAAAAGTTCTTCTGCTACTTTTTTAATTTGTTGAATTTTCACATTAAAAATCTTATTTAACTTTTCTTCTGGAGTTAATGTTTTATTTAATAGCAACTCTTGTTTACCATACCAATCACAAACACTTTCAGAATCCTCTAGATCTAGAATTAGTTTACCTTTTAAAAACTCTTTGGCTGACTTTAATTCTTTTTCAGTAACTCCGTTTTCTTTAACATTTCTTAATTCCTTAAGGATTAATGTAATAGCCTCTTTAATTCTTCTTTTATCTAAACCTGCTTGAATTAATAAAGCACCAACATCCCGATAAGAACTAATATCTGATTTAATATAATAAGCAAGGCCTTTTTCTTCTCGGACTTTCATAAAAAGACGAGAACTCATATTGCCGCCTAAAATAACAGCTAAAAGATAAAGAGCATAAAGTTTTGAATTATTCGAACCATAACTAGGCACACCAAGACCAAGCTGTACTTGTTGAGTGTTTTGATATCGAATATTCACTTTGGGTTTTATTTGATTAAGTTTTATAGTTTTAAAATTATTTTTAGTTTTATTACTAAAAGATTTACCAAAATACTTTTTTGTCAAACTAGAAACATGGGCTTTTTTAAAATTACCAGCAACGCTTAAAATCATCTGGGAAGGTTTATAAAATTTATCTTTAAACTGAATGATTTGACGGCGGGTAATTTTTTTTATTACTTGACGAGGACCAGAGATATGCCAGCCAAGAGGCTGATCACCAAAAACAGTCTCTTCAAAAAAAGCCCCTAAATACATTAAAGGATTGTCTTCATACATGTTAATCTCTTCAATAATCACTCCCCTTTCCTTATTTATCTCATTGGCATCAAATACGGAGTTAAAAAGCATATCAGAAAGTAAATCAAAAGCTAGTTCTATTTTATCAGCAGAAATTTTTATGTAATAACCAGTATGGTCCTTGGAAGTAAAGGCATTGTATTCAGCACCTACTGAATCAAGCTCTTTAGTAATATCTAGGCTAGTTGGCCTTTTTTTTGTACCTTTAAACATTAAATGCTCAATAAAATGAGACGAACCATTAATAGTTTGGGTTTCATAACGAGAACCAACTGGTAATAATACTAAAACAGTCACCGCCTTAGTTTCTTTAAGTGGTGCTGTTAATAAGGTTAAACCGTTTTTGAGCTTAGTTTTTTGATACATGATAATAAAAAAATTTTAATTTCAAATTTCTAATTTCAAATAAATTTTTAATACCCTAATATTAAAAAATATTTGATACTTACTAAAAATTTAAAATTAAAAATTATTAAAGTTTTTTCTTAAGATAATCAACCAATTCTTCAATTTTAATCCGCTCTTGTTTCATACTGTCACGATCACGAACAGTAACTGCTTTATCTTTTAAAGTTTCAAAATCAAAAGTAACACAGCAAGGGGTACCTATCTCATCTTGACGTCGATAACGTCTACCAATACTTTGGGTTTCATCATAATTTACAGAAAAATAATCTCTCAATTTATTAGCCAATTCTCGGGCCGGCTTTGAAAGCTCTTCTTTTTTAGATAAAGGCAAAATTGCCACTTGATAAGGGGCTAAATCTTTTGGAAGCTTTAAAACCACTCGCTTCTCAGTTTTACCGTCAGCAGTCGGTGCTTCCTCTTCAGTATAAGACGATACTAAAACTGCAAGAAGAGTTCTATCTACTCCCCAAGTTGGTTCAATAACATGAGGAATAAACTTTTCATTAGTTTGCGGGTTTAAATATGATAAATCTTGACCACTTAATTTAGCATGGCTTTTTAAATCATAATCAGTTCGATAAGCCAAACCATAAAGTTCGTCTTGACCAAAAGGAAACATAAAATCAATATCAACAGTTCGTTTAGAATAATGAGCAAGCTCATCTTTTTCTATTTCCCGATAAACAACTTCTTTTTCATCAATACCTAAAGATTTAATCCAATCCTTCATTTCATTAAGCCAATGTTCAAAATATTTTTTCCAGTCTTTTTCGGGAATAAAATATTCAATTTCCATTTGTTCAAATTCACGAGTTCTAAAAGTAAAATTACCAGGAGTAATTTCATTTCTAAAAGCTTTACCAATCTGGGCAATACCAAAAGGAAACCCAGTCCTAGTTGAATCAACAACATTTTTAAAATCAACAAACATGGCTTGAGCAGTTTCTGGACGAAGAAATGCAACTGAACTATCGTCTTCTACTGGCCCGACAAAAGTTTTAAACATTAAATTAAATTTTCGTACTGATGTTAATTCTCCACCACACTCAGGACATTCTTTTAGTTCCTTGGGTAATTCTTTCATTGTGCCCAAATCTGGTTTAATACTTGAGGATTCTAATAAGTGATCTGCTCGAAAACGCTTATGGCATTTTTTACAATCAACTAAAGGATCAGTAAAATTCTTCAAATGGCCGGATGCTTCCCAAACTTTAGGATTCATAATTAAAGAAGCGTCTATTCCGACAATGTCTTCACGGCCATGAACAAAGCGACGCCACCATTTGCGTTTAATATTGTTTTTTAATTCAACACCTAAAGGGCCATAATCCCAAGTATTTGCAAAACCGCCGTAAATTTCAGAAGACGGAAAAATAAAGCCTCTTTGCTTAGTTAAAGAGACAATTTTATCCATTAAATCATTGTTTTGATTTGGTTTAGTCATAAAAATAGCTTACCTGAATTTAAATTTTTTTTCAAGTTTTTTAAATTAAAAATGAAACAACTAAAGCACTGACTAAAGGTACACTAATATTGTCGTCTAATTCCCAGGGTAAAGTTTCAATAAAAGCGGCTACAATCGAGGTCTTTAAACCAATACTAAGGGCTTGACCTAAGCTTAAACTCGGCAACATCCATTTTAAAATAATAAAAGAACCTAAAGTAGCAAAAAAAATAAAAGATAAACTACCATAGTAACTTTTATCTTTATTCCAAGGTAATTCTTGGGTTTTAAAATTTCTACCAACTAAGGTAGCCATACCATCGCCCAGTGCTAAAACAATCCAAGCAACAGCCACTATATGAAGTGGAAAAAATAAAGTGATACCTAGAAGGGTTAAAAAATAATAAATAGCTCCATGAGAATATTTTTTTTCAAAATGACGATATAAATAATTTTTTACTTTTAATTTTGGAATTACTGCAACTGTTAAAAATAACAAAACTAAAAGCAAAATAATTACCTGAAATCGACTTAAAAATTTTAATAAAAAAGCAAAGAGGAAAAATAAAATATGAACTCCTTGACGATTTTTTTCTTGAAACATAGTTAGCCAAAAATACTTTTTTCCGGTGGTGGATTTTTAACTTTATCTTCTGAATCTTTTGATTTTTGTTTAGATATTTTTGATTTTTGTTCATCTGGTTTTTCTTGATCTATTTTTTCTAACTTTTCTTCAATATTCTCTTGAGCCTGATCAACTTTTTGTTCAAATTCTTCTAATTCATCTTTTTTATCTTCAATTTCTTCTTTTAAATCTTGAACTTTTTCTTTTGACTTCATTAATTCCTGTAAAGAGCCTCTGCCAACACTAAGATTATCTAGCTTTTCTTCAAGAGAAGCTTCAGTTTGTTTTTCTTCTGGTTTTACGGAATCTAAAGTTGATTTTTGCTCTAAAGGTTTTTCAGAAGATTCTTTATCATCTAGTTTAGCAGGGACACCCATTTTAGTTTCTGGTTTTAATTGAGTACTTGGCGATACAGGAGTAGAAATATTTTGTTCAAAATTATGCTTCTCACCTGCCTTGGCTTTGTCTAGACCAATGTCCATACCAACGACTGCTTCCTGGTCTTTTTTAGCTAAATCAATATCATTAGTTTTTGTTGGCTTGTAGCCAAGTTTTTCAGCAGTAACATAATAAATATTATTATTTACTAAAAATGAATAACGCCCCTTGCCATCAGTAACCCGGGTTTCCAAAAGCTTATTATACCTCTTGTCATAAATTCTAGTAATAGCTCGACCCAAAGGTTTTTTATTTGTTTTATCATAAACAATACCCCAATTTTTTGGTTTCTTTTGATATCCCAAACGACGAAATAAAATATAAAGAAGACAATGAAATCCAAACAAAGTAAAAGTTAAAGCACCTGGGCTAATTACCATTGAAACGGCAGCTAGAGGGATAGCAGCAAAAGCAGCAACATATTGAACCTTACGTAAGTAATACTGAAGCATAACCTTGAAAACTGGTTTTTCTGCTACTTCTGGATCAACAGGAATATTAGCTGTAATATCGGCATTTTTAACGGTAACTTCTATTGTTTCACCATGATACAAATCAAGATATTTAACATCTTCTTTATCTTCTTTTAAATATTCCGTTGGAAAATTAAACTTAGGTTTAGTTACTGTGATATAATACCTTCCCGGATCAACTAGAAAACTATAGCGGCCAACTTTATCTGTTACCCGTGAACGAACCAAACGACCATCTTCTTTCTTATATAATCTGACAATTGCTAAATCAACTGGTTGTTTGGTCAAAGAATTGTAAACCACTCCCCATTTTCTTCTTTTGCGCCTAAACAGTGCGGCAAATGGCTGAGTAAAAAAGAATTGTAAATAAGTTAAAAAATTAAAAAATGAGAAAGTGGCAAAAGTATTAACAGCTACTGTTGTAACCACAACTGGAGCAATCATTTTATTTGCCTTTTCAACTTCTGGATTATCTAAAACTTGCTCAACAACTTTTTCTTGAATAAAATCCTGAACATTGGAAACTACTTCAGCAAAATTCAACTCACTTTTATCTAATGGCTTACTGCATCCAGGATCAGCGGGAAAATCTACAAGACTATCCTTGTCGTTATCTAATCCATCAATACATTGAGGCAAGGTAAGACGAAATTCAGGCGGTAGACCACAATCAACCGGGCAAGAATAATTAGTTTCAGTGTTTTCACAAATATTATTACCACAGCAAGGGGCAGTAGCAAAACAACTACAACTTTCTAAATTAATATACTGGCAAGTACTGCAGGCAACATCGCAATCAGTTCCACAAGATCTAATCTCTGGTGGACGATCTAAATTTAAATTACAATTATTTAAATCGTAGCATTCACGATTTTGAACATTATCAATACATTCTCCCCAACCTAAACATGTCCAATTAGGAGTACAAAGCTCAATACAATCAGCCGGGCATTGATTATGGCTTTCACCACTTTCACAAATGCTATTTCCACAACAAGGAATATATTCTTCGCAAATACATTCTTCAATATTAATAGCTTGGCAAGTTCCACTACAAACCAAACCTGGACACTCACTACCACAAGACCTTTGAGTGTTAGGCTGATTAATTGGAATTTCACAAGCATTACGATCAAAACAATCCCTGGTTTGAACCCCAGAAGGAGGACAAGGATCCGGCTGCCATGGCCCGCAATCCCAATCAGAAATACAACTAACCGGGCAATCAACTGGACAAGTATTTAAATCTTCAGATGGTGGCTCACAAGTACCATTTCCACAACAAGGAGAAACTTCCTCACAAATACACTCTTCAATATTTAAATTTTGACAAACACCACAAGTTAAATCACATTCGGGATCACAACTTTGACTAGTTGGCTCAGTAGGTTCGCTGTTCCAACAAGTAGAACTATTAAGCCAAGTGCATTCCCTGGTTTGAATTCCACTAATAGGGCAAGTTTCTGGAGTCCAATCTGTACATTCATAGATTGCCTCGCAATAACATTCATTATCCAAATAATCGACAAAACCGTCAGAATCATCATCAATCCCATTATTACAGTCTTCAACTCCACCAGTAGTACTAAAAGAACCAGTTTCGATAGCTTGTAAACTAGCGGCACTGGCAGTAATTCTATAATAGTAAACGGTACTAGGAAATAATCCGACAATAGCATGATTATAACTCTGGCCAGATAGGGTTGCAGAACCCTCTCCCAAGCTTGGGGTTTGACCCCACTCTAAAACAGAACTTGAAACCTGACAAGGAGTAGACCAACTAATTGATGCAGTAGTATTAGTGACTGATTCACTAATACCAGTAATTATTAACTCAAAACTACATGAGGCAGAACAACAGTCACCAGAGACTGTATTTCCGTCATCACACTCTTCTCCAGGATCAAGGTTGCCATCGCCACAACCTTGTTCAATTTGACAAGTAGGAGAACAAACATCTGAACCTTGTGGACCATCATCACACTCTTCTCCAGGATCAATGACATAATTACCACAAACAGGTATATAACAATCACGGGTTACTGGCCAAGAACTACAACCATTAGAACAAAAACCACTTTGAGTTCCATTTATACAGGCACCGTAACTACAAGTAACTGGGCCAGGTATACAAGGATTTCCTATTATCTGACAATTACAGCTTGTATTACATAAATAACCTTCATCACAACCACTGCTACCGCTACTTTCATTTGGCGGATCACAAGTTTCAGATAAAGAAAGCACAAGACTACAATCACTATTACAATAAGTACCCGACTGAACAGTATTATCACCGCAGCTTTCTGTAACGGTATTTCCATCATCACATTCTTCACCCGCATCAACTGTGCCATTACCGCACGAAGCTGTATCTTCTACTGTGGCATTAATATTTACATCAGCAGCTAAAGCTGGGGTAAAATAAAAATAAATAAAACCTAATCCTAAAATTAGGGTTAAAACAAAACTTAAAAATAAAAATTTTCTACTTTGTCTTTCCTTAGCTGACATTAGTTTTTTTTAGTTTTTTTATTTTAGAATTAATTTTAATAAAAATTACTAAAATAATAATTGATAAAAAAATAAAAGATAATAAATGAATTGGAACAACCCAAAAATTTATCTCTTTTATTACTTCTTGCTGATTTTGAACACCATAATTTATTTTTAATACTGCTTTATATTTTCCGCCAATCAAATTACCAGCCTGAAATTTTACTTTATTTAAAAAATTATCATTACTAGTAGGACCCCAAATAAAATCAAATTGCCTAGCAGTCTCAGGCAAAACGTTTCGATTAGTTGGATTAACTTTTATAATTTCTGTCTGGCCAAACCAATTGGTAATTTCAATTTGACCAGTTGGCTTAAGGTGAATGTTACCCAAATTTTCAAAACGGAAAACAAAATTAATTGGGAGTTGAAAAAATAAATTTTTATTTTCCTTGATAAAAAATTCAGTTTCACCAATTTCAGCTAAATCACCTTTGACTTTTAAAAAAATTAAAGTCCCAACTTTACTGCTAATTGAAACGGCTTGAGGGTTATTTATTTCTTTAGTAATATCTTTCCAAAAAATAACAGCATAATAGCCACCAGGAACTGCAGATTGCGGGACTTCTAGGCTAAAAGGAACAATAGCAACTTGTTTAGATTTTAATAATAAATCATCTTGAGAAATTTCAAACCAATCAAGATATTTATCTTTTTGTTCAATTGGTAAATAAACCGGCTGACCTTTTTCACCATTTGCAGTAAAAGGCTCTACACTAGAACTTAAAATTAAAGTATCGTCGGTTTCGTTAAAAACCTTTACTACTCCATTTAAACTTTCACCGGGTTCTGCTTCCATTTCTATAAGAGGTGAAAAAATAGTAGTTGCCAAAGCAGCTTGACTAACTACAAAAAAAGAGAAAAATAAAATTAAAAATATAAAAATTTTTTTAATCATTTTTAAAAATTAGCAGTAGCTGCATAAGTTAAAGTGGTGGTATAAGTTCCAGATTCAGTTTCAGAAGCAATATTAGCGATATAGGAAACAGTAAAAGTGGTTTGATTAACCTGAGTAACAGCTGAGGCTACAGTATCGCCACTATTAAAGGCAAAACTGTCGGCTGTGTTATATTCACTGGCGGCAGAACCGATAGGAGCACTACCACTTGGATTGGCGCCAACAGAAGGAGTAGTATTAGCAACTAAATTAATACCAAATTGCTCAGAGCCAACCAAAGAAGTATCGGCAGTAGCGCCAATTGCGTCAATGGTATTTACTCCGCTGGTTAAAGTAGATCCGGAAACTGTGATTGAAAAACCATTCGAGGCATTAGTATTAACAACCATAGTATTGCTATCACTACCAGTGGTAGAATCTGTAAGGGTACCAAGCTCAATTTCTGAATCAGCTATACTAAAACTTAAATATTGATCTACATACATCTCAACAAAACCAGCTTTAATACCGTAATTTGCTGAAGTTGAAGTAGCAGAAAGAATTATTCCCTCACCAATTGAATCATAAATACTATAGTTACTAGAATCACTATCCTCACTACCACCTGAATTAAAAACATCAGCATAAATAATGTAATTATCGCTAGTCATCCGAGCAGAAATATTAATCGGAGATAGAAAGAATCCTAAACAAAGAAATAATAATAGAAAAATTCCAAATTTTTTATTCATAATTTTATTTATTTATAGATATATTATACTAAAAAAATTGATTTAATTCAAAAACCAGACCCACTTTGGTGGGTCTGGATAAAATTTAAAATTAAATTAATTTTTTACTATTCAACTGGTTGATTTGCAGTATAGTCATTAATAGCTTGAACTACCCGAGAATCGTCTTTTAAATCTTCCATAATTATGACATGGCGACGATTTATAACCATTTCATCTTCTGGGCCGTGAATTTCATTACCTAGCTTAATTAGAGTTAAACGTTGTTCTTGCTCCTGCCCAGCTTCAGCTTGTTGACTTCTTTGTAGTGGAGTTGTCACTACCTGAAGATAATAAATATCTTTTAAGATAATTTCATTAGTAGTTAGTTTGGTAATTTTACCAAAATAAACTTGACCGTTACTTAAAAATATTGCTTGCCAATTTTTTTCAAATTTAGCTGGGCCTAAAATATTCATACCAATACCAGTGTAACTAGAAAGTAAATAAACACCGCCGCCAATAATTATTAAAACGATGATTAAGGTAATTAAACCTTTAAACCATGAACCTCCTCCATGGCTGTCTTTTTTAGGTGAGACTGCTTCACTTTGAGTGGCAGTTTTAGGTGAGGATGGATATGCCATACTAATCTCCTTTTTAATTAGGAATTTTTGTTTTCCTTTTTTTAAATTATTAAATATTAATTATTTTCTACTCTTGATTGTCTAATTTGGCCTTGATATCTGGCAACTCTGACTTATTAATAAAATCCTTCAAAACAACACCAACAGCCGTTGCAACTGGAACAGAAATAATCAATCCTATTATACCAGCTAGCCTGAAACCAATCAACATAACAATAATAGTTATTAAAGGATTCAAACCAACTTGTCTTTGCATAACTTTTGGTACAAATATTTTTTCTTCAAGCTGCTGGATGACAACATATAAAATTAAAACTGCAAGGCCACGGGCGATTGAAAAAGGTGGAATAGCAAAAGCTAAAAATACAGCTGGAACAGCGCCAAGAATTGGACCAAGATAAGGAATAACTTCTGTAACACCAGCAATTAAAGCTAAAACCAAAGCATATTTTGGCAAAAATATTAATAAACCAATAAAAGAAAAGAAACCAATTATTCCACCAAGAATTAATTGTCCCCTAGCCCAAGCACCTATTTTTTTCTGAATTTTTTCAAATATTTCTTCAAGGTATGAATGATATTTTGATGGGGCTAAATATTTAACAAGTTTACCCATGGCATCTCTCTCAACAACAAGGTAAAAAATAATTGCCAACATTAAAAAGAAATTAACAAAGCTTCTAAATATAGAAATAATAAAAGAATAAACTCCACTCGCTGCATTGTCTAAATTAGATTGTAGGCCTTCTAAACTTTTTTGAATATTACCCATTATCCCCTGCTCTTGGGAATATTGTCTTATACTATCAACGTTTTGCATTATTTTATCCCAAAGGTCTGGAAAATTTTTAGTTAAAAGACCAACCTGTTCAGCAATTGGCGGAATTATCATTCTAACTAATAAAATAATCAGTAAAAATAAGGCAAGGTAAATAATTAAAACGCCAACACCACGTGGAATTTTTCTTTTTTCTAAATAATTTACTATCGGCTCTATAACGGCAGCAAAAAAAACAGAAATAAAAACCATCAATATGATATCACCAATAAAATAAACAAAAGCCAAAGCAACTAAAATGGCAATTATTTTTAAAACAGTTCCGGTTGATACATTGATGGTCAAATTTTTATTTTCCATATATAATATAACCTCTCTTGACTTTAATTATACTAAATATCACAATAACTAGCAAACATTTTTATATGCTATACTAAAAATATATGCCAACAATTGCCACAAATAAAAAAGGATTATTTGAACACCGGGTTATTGAAAAAGTAGAAGCTGGTATTGTTTTAAGTGGGCCAGAAGTTAAGTCAGTTAAAGCAGGTCAAATCAACTTAAAAGGAAGCTATATTAGTATTGATAATCAAAGTCAGGTATGGTTGATAGGGGCTCATATCTCTGCCTACAAACCTTCTGCTGCTATTCAGAAAAAATACGATCCAACCCAAAAACGTAAGTTATTATTAAATAAAAAGGAAATTGATTATTTACGGGGAAAAGAGAAGGAAAAAGGCTTGACAATTCTGCCAATTTCTGTATATACTAAAGGAAGTCTGATTAAAGTTGAAATTGGTTTAGTAAAGGGAAAAAAGCAAAAAGACAAGCGAGAAATCATCAAAAAACGCGAACTAGACCGGGAAATTAGACGTAAAATCAGGCAAAAATAAGGGGATGCTTAAAATCGATAGAATATAGGGTTAAAGTACTCAGGTCGAGCGTTGGATATTTTGCTCGTTAATCTCAAATTCCATCATACAAATGCAAAATCATTTGTCGCTAAGGTAAAGAGCGCTTTTAGCTCTCTAGCTTTAGCTCCTGCTTTGGCCTAAAACCCAAAGCCATCGGCCCGGCAATACCTAATAGCCAGTTACCGGTGTCAAACATTAGGTTGCACTAAATTGGTGTCTCACCTATTTGGTAAAGACCTTTGAGACTTTAACTAATAAGGTTTTGTTAATTTTTGACTTATTAGTTGAAATAAAAAATTAACTAAATCTGTAAACCTGCTTTAAGTCTAGTTCTAGACAGGGGTGCGACCCCCCTCATCTCCACCATAAAAAAAATAAACTGCTAAAATTTAAAAAATAATTAATGAGAATTTCAAGAAAAAAACCTAGATATAAAAAAGAACAACAAAAAAGGTATCGAACAAATCAATATATTAGAGTACCTGAAGTCAGACTAGTTGATGAAACCGGAGAAAATATCGGAGTAATTGAAACCAGAAAGGCACTAGCCATGGCTCAAGAAAAAGGATTAGATTTAGTTGAAGTCTCTCCCCTAGCTAAACCGCCGGTTGCTAAAATTGTCGACTACAGTAAAATGAAATACCAAGAAGAAAAAGAACGAAGGAAAGAAAAAGCTAAACAAAAAAAAGTTGAAGTTAAAGGTATTAGATTATCTTTAAGAATTGGTGAAGGAGATAAGTCAGTTAGAGTTAAGCAAGCAGTTAAATTTTTAGGACAAGACGATAAAGTTAAAATTGAAATAATCCTTCGCGGACGCGAAAGACAACACAAACAATTGGCTAAAGAAATTATTAATAAGTTTATTGAAACAATCAACGAAGAAATTCAAACCAATATTGAACAACCAATCAATATCCAGGGTGGAAAAATTTCTGTACTGATTGCTAAAAAATAATTGTGACAAATCAATTCAGCCTACTGCTGTTTTTTAATTTACTAATGCAATTCGTAATTGGTATTAAACAATATGAAACTAAAAACTCATAAAATGACTGCCAAAAAGGTAAGGGTTACCAAAGGCAAGAAAAAAAAGAAGGTCATGACCAAACACGCTGGCCAGGATCATTTTAATGCCCGAGAAACTGGGAAAGTTTCCAGACGCAAAAAACGAAACAAATCAGCTGCCAAGGCAGATGAAAGAAACATTAAGCGTCAGTTGCCTTATTCATAAAATAGTTAACTTTTAAAAGTTAATTGCTAAAATTAAATATATGCCTAGAGTAAAACGCGGAAAAACTCATGTTGCCAAGAGGAAAAGACTGCTTAAGCAGACTAAAGGCTACAAAGCTGGCCGCAAAAAATTGGTAAAAGCAGCTAAGACTGCTGTTAACAAGGCTGGTGCTCACGCCTACCGTGGTCGAAAAGTTAAAAAAAGAGTTAATAGAAGTTTGTGGCAGGTAAAAATTAATGCTGCTTGCCGAAAAGAAGAACTAAGTTATTCTAAATTCATCAACTTGCTAAAGAAAAACAAGATTGACCTAGACAGAAAAGTTCTTGCTGATATGGCTGTAAAAACTCCAAAGACTTTTGCCACTCTTGTCAAAGAAGTAAAAAAATAATACAATACTTGGGTCGCAAGACCCATACGGGGGCGTAGCTCAGTTGGTTAGAGCGTCTGCCTGTCACGCAGAAGGCCGAGGGTTCGAGTCCCTTCGTCCCCGCCATTCAATTAATCGCCGAATAGGTGATTTTTTGATATATTAAAGATATGAAAAAACTAGAAAAAAAATTTGATGTAGCAATAATTGGCGGCGGGCCTGCTGGAATAATGGCAGCAATTCAAGCTGGTAAAAACGGCGCTAAGACTGTATTGATTGAAAAAACCGACAAACTTGGTAAAAAACTTTTAATTACCGGAAAAGGCAGGTGTAATATTACTAATGCCTATAATAATACTAGGGAATATATTAATACTCTTGGAAATAATGCAAAATTTCTTTATAGCGCCTTAAACAAATTTAACAACAATGATGTTGTTATTTTTTTTAACAAATTAGGGGTAAAAACAAAAATTGAACGTGGTAATAGAATTTTTCCTAAAAGCGATAAATCTTTTGATGTTTTAAATGCTTTAATTAAAGAATTAAAAAATAGTTCAGTAACTGTTATAACAAATACTGAGGTTAAAAAAATTATTTATAATAAAAATAAAATTAAAAAAATAAATACAAGCAATGGCGATATAACTGCAGAAAACTACATAATCTGCACCGGTGGACTTTCCTACCCCGAGACAGGCTCAAGTGGCGATGGTTACAAATGGGCAAAAGAACTTGGGCATAAAATAATTACCCCAAGGCCGGCATTGACACCAATTTTAATTTATGAAAATTTTATTAAAAATCTTGAAGGTCTTAGTTTAAAAAATGTTAAGATAAGTGTTTGGCAAAATAACAAAAAAAAGGATGAACGCTTAGGTGAAGCTTTGTTTACATTTAAAGGTATGAGCGGACCAGTTATCCTTGATATGAGCAAAAATATTGGACAACTTCTTAATAATGGAAAAACAGAATTAAAAATTGATTTTAAACCAGGTTTGGACTACAAAAAACTAGACCAAAGAATTCAGACTGATTTTGCCGAAACTAAAAACAAAATATTTAAAAATAGTTTAGATAAATTATTACCGCAAAAAATAATTCCTGTGATAATAAAACTTTCTGGAATAAATCCAAATAAAAAAATAAACGAGATAACAAAGGAAGAAAGAAAAAAAATATTAAAACTACTTAAGGAATTTAACTTGAATATAAAATCAGTTGGTGGATTCGACAAAGCAATAATAACAAATGGCGGAATAGACTTAAAAGAAATTGACCCAAAAACCATGAGATCAAGAATTGTTAATAATCTTTATTTTGCTGGAGAAATTTTAGACTTAGACGGTCCAACTGGCGGCTATAACCTTCAGGTTTGTTGGAGTACTGGATACCTAGCAGGTATTAGTTGTATTAAGTAAAAATTTTAGTTAAAATATACAATTTTGAATGTAGTAAAAAATATTAAAATCGCTATTTTTACATTTTTTTTGTATAATTAAAATATGAGTTCAGTAATTTCAATTGTATTTTTTACACTAGCTAGCTGGATTTTAATATTAATTAGCCTAGCTAAATTACAACAATCACCAAGGATAGTTTTTGTTTTAGTTCATTATCTTTTAGATATAATAGTTTTTGGAGTTTTATTTTTTATTCACTATAAATATTTTTCAAAATTTTCACCCTTTACAACCATGGCAGTTGCAATGGTTGTATTAATTTTGACTGAATTTATTTTCTGGAAATTTTTTTATTCCGGAGAGCTTTGGTTTTTAAATTTTATCGATTGGATAGTACCGGCATTTTTAGTTGCTAGTACAATATATTTAATTGGATTAATTAATAAATAAAAAATATGAAATTAAAACACTTTTATCTACTTTTATGTATACTTGGGCTAATCCTACCCTATTGGCATTTTATCCCCTATTTTTTAGAAAATGGATTTAGTTTAATGGAATTTATTGAACTAATGTTTGTAAATCCGGTTACTGCTTTTATTAGTTTTGATTTACTAATAGCAGCAACAGCAGCTTTGATTTTTATAATTTTTGAAGGAATTAGGCTAAATATAAAAAATTACTGGATTTCGATTTTATTAATATTTTTAGTTGGAGTTTCTTTAGGTTTTCCATTATTTCTTTATATGAGAGAAAATAAATTAGAAAAAAATAATTATGGAAAAAAATAAGAAAAAAATAATTATTGTTGGTGCTGGGCCAGGTGGCTTAGTTGCCGGAATGATTTTAGCACATCAAGGTTTTGAAGTTACAATTTTTGAAAAAGAAAACAAAGTCGGCGGACGTAACGCTTATATTGAAAAAAATGGTTATCGTTTTGATATTGGGCCGACATTTTTAATGATGAAATTTATTTTAGATGAAATATTTGCCAAAACTGGAAGACAAAGCAAAGACTACTTAAATTTTACCAAACTAGACCCAATGTATGACTTGTATTTTGCCGACAAAAAAATAAGTATCAGTTCTGATGATAAAAAAATGAAAGATGAAATAAAAAAAGTTTTTCCTGGTGAAGAAGACGGATTGGATAAATTTTATCCTAGAGAAAAAAAGAAATATGATAAAACTTACCCTTGTCTAACGATTGACTATTCGAGTCTTTCTAAAATGATTGGCAAAAATTTAAGAAAAGCTATACCCTACTTAACTTTAGGAAAATCGGTTCATCAGGTAATAGGTAAATATTTTAAAAGTGAAGATTTAAAACTTTGCTTTAACTTTCAAACAAAATATTTAGGGATGTCTCCATGGGAGTGCCCCGGAGCTTTTACTATTATCCCATATGTTGAACATACTTTTGGAATTTACCATGTCGAAGGCGGACTAAGTGAAATCTCTGAAGCCATGGCTAAGGTAATTGAAGAAGATGGAGGAAAAATAAAACTTAGCAATAAAGTAAAAAATATTATAACTGAAAACAAAACAGCAAAAGGAGTTGAACTTGAAAATGGTGAAAAATTTTATGGTGATTCAGTAGTTATAAACGCCGACTTTGCTTACGCAATGGCAAACTTAGTAGATCAAAATCTACTAAAAAAATACAAAAAAGAAAAATTGCCAAAAAAGAAATTTTCATGTTCAACTTTTATGCTTTATTTAGGAATAGATAAAATTTATCCTGAATTACAACACCACAGTATATTTTTTTCCAAAGATTATAAAACTTATGTTAATAAAATATTTAATGAAAAAGAATTGGTTGACGATATTTCTTTTTATATAAGAAATTCAAGTATCAATGATAAAAAAGTTGCACCAGAAGGACACAGTAATATTTATGTATTAGTGCCAGTGCCAAATAATAAAAGTAATACAGACTGGGAAAAAGAAAAAAATAATTTCAGAAATAAAGTAATTAAGGCAATAACAGAAAAAACTAAGATGAAAGATTTAGAAAATCACATTAAAGAAGAAATAATAATTACTCCTAAAGACTGGGAAAAAGAATACAATGTTTTTTTAGGAGCTACTTTCAACTTAGCACACAATTTAATGCAAATGCTTTATTTTCGACCACGTAACCGTTTTGAAGAAATAAAAAATTGCTATTTAGTTGGCGGTGGCACTCATCCAGGAAGTGGCCTACCAACAATATATGAATCAGGTAGAATTAGCGCTGATTTAATTGTTAAAGACTTAAAATAAGGTTACAAAAAAAGAAAGAAAAAAGGCTTGGATGAGGTAGTCCAAGCCTTTTGGATTGAGAGAGCTGATAGTCGAACTTGAATCATTAAGCAGGGATGCCTGCTTTTTTAGGTGTTACTATATTGTGGGGATGCCCACAGCTTCACCTTTTGGGTCGAAATGACTCAAGCTACCAACTGGCAACTCTTATTCTGCGGCAGGGGCCGCGGGTTCTTCGGCGCCGAGTTCAAGGAACTCGCCGGTGTCCACTTCAGGGGCAGCGGGGGCCGGAGAGCCAAGGTACTTCGAAGCGTATTCCTGGGCCTTGGTGATCGAGCTAGGACCCGAATCAACGTCGTAGTCGATGAACTCGCTCGAGCCGGAGGCTTGAGCCATCATCTCCAAGGCGGCCTTGGATTCAGCAACGCGACGTTCGACCTCGGCGAAATACGGATCCTGGTCCAGATTCAGGCCACCGGCAATAGTCGAGGCCAACTTCTGAACTTCCAGGGTGCTTTCACCGCTTTCGATAACGATCTTGTCGCTGTCGAGCTTGTCTTCACGCTCGTCAAGCACGACCTTCGCATTCTCGATGGCATCGTTGCCTTGCTGGATGGCTCCAGCCAGAATCGTGCGATTCTTTTCGGCGGCGGCCAAACGAATGCGAAGCTGTTCAGAGCGCGAAGCACAACGGTTGACGTCAGCCTCGATTTGGCGACGGGTATAAGTGTTGCCACTAACCGAGATAACATTCTCGGAGGTACTGGCCAGAAGTTCAAGGCCCCGCTTAAGGGACGCTTCACGCTTGGCCAGTTCGGCACGCATGCTTTCGCAATCTTGCGAAATACCCGTCAGCTTATCTTCGGCCAGAAGCAACTCAGTTTTCCTGTTAACCAGGTCACCGCGTTTCTTCTGGATGATACCACGGGCCTCGTTGATTACGGTTTGGGTACGAGCCATGTCGCGGAAGCGATCGTCGATGTCCGTCCGGACCTGTTTGCCGACAACGGCACTCCAGGGGAAGACCCAGGCAAACAAAACAATGGCGATTACGCCTACGATAATCCATACGCTTAACGTTTTCATCTCTATCTCCTTGTAGCTTATGCTACTGTTGGATTGACTGACTTGGGATCAAACTAAGGTTGCCAGACAACTATTGCCCGACAACTGCCAGATGGGTAATGTGAGGCTTTATGCCTCGGCTTTTTATCCCTCTTTTTCTCCTTTGCTGTTTTGGCTTCGTTAAATGCTATGACCGCTTGCCTCTTTGATCAACGGCGGCAAACTTTTGTCTAGTTTGGTCCTCAAATGACGAGGATAGACTGAAACAATAGTAATGCCGTGCTTACCATAGAGGGCAAGTTTGGCCCGATGAAGACTCTCATAGTCAGGATCAGAATCAGCTAGTCCCCAATACTCAATATAACAATCGAGTTTTGGAATATAGAAATCAGGATGGAGTAAAACTCCTTTCTGTTTCTTGGTTAGCCGAGCGGCAAGGCGCTTGGGTAAAACCAAAGCTGATATCGTCAAAAGCTTCCTGGTCAAGGAATCGTCTACGCCAAGCACAAGTGGCTTTTCGTAAACAAAACGAACTCCTCTGTCAGTTAGCCAATTGGCAATTCGTTTTTCCGACTTACTTCGGACTCGACAGGTTTTGGCACGATATGGTCGGCCGGGAAAAGAAAAGGTTGTATCTAGCCAGCTTAAAAAACGGCAAAGATCATACCACCAAGAACTCAAACGATCCAAGACTGGGTTGCCAGTCCGCTTTTTGACTGTCCCGATGGAACCACCTTCCCAAAAAACCTGTTCAAAACGAACTAATTGCCTTTTGTCTTGTTGACGAATTCTGTCTGACCATTGGTCAAGTAAGACCAATTTTTGCCAAAGCTTTTGGCGAATTGTACGTAAACGACTTGCATTTCTTTTGTCTAGGGCCTGAAGACGGGCTTTGATTATTGGCCAAATTGACCAATTTTTCTTTCCGTTTTTATTTTTCACTTCATCTGATCCTCCTTTTCAACAAAGCTTACGCTTAGTACCAAAATGGCTTAAATAAGCCAAAAATGTAAAGAACTTTGTACTCTTACTTTTAGATTATGCCTAAAAAATAAAAAAGTCAAATTGAGATTTAAAACAAAAAAAGTCCAACGCAGATTTTGCATTGGACTAAACAGTTGAATGATTTAAGGCAATTTTTGCCATGAGCAAAAACACCAGAATTGAAATAAGCCTCCAAAGGACAACCCAGATAAAGGCTGGAATTTTTGTTATTCGACTCAACTGATAAGCATCAGTTTCAAGATGCTGGCCGTTAACGTCGCCGTACTGCAACCACTTGAGATTCCTGCCATAGGAATCAATCCTAAACCAGGCGTAGAATACGCAGCAGACCCCGATAAACTTGACGAGAAAAACCTTAAGCTCCACCGGACAAAAATTGTCCAGAAAAATCAAAAGAGCAGAGACTGCCAAGACCAGCAGGCTAGTGAAAAAATCTCTAACCCAAAAGGCCATGGCAATTAGTAGAAAACCCATAATGATCATTAAGGACCAATCGCCAACTGGCGTGTAAGGCAGACAAAACATTAGAAAGCCAAAAATGATGCTTCCTAAATAGCCGGCGTTTAAAACGACTATTCGACTACCACCGGCAGTTGTAGAAACTCCACTTTTGTCATCGTGTACCCGAATCGACCAAGCCTGTCCCCCACTAAGATGGGCAGCAAAAGCATGTCCCAGCTCGTGAAAGAACGTGACGATCAAGGTCAACGGGTAAAGGATTAATCGCGTTATGCGATTTCTTTCGATTAGCCAAACTAGACCAAGAAAGAAAAGAAGTAAAATCAGCTCACGATACTTTTCCATATTCAGAAATCCTATTGGTTGTATGACGATGACTGATTTAGTTCTGGTTTTGGCAAAACAGAATCAAGCTCGGGTCGAAATTTGACCTCTGAAGCTTTGATAATCCTAATTCCGATATCATAATCGGCCTTTAGAATAACCACTAGTCTACCCTGATCCTTTGAACCAAAAATCTTAGCAAAGAGCTGATCGGTTTTTCCAGGACTAGCTTCGACTTTTAAGTTGTAAGTCTTGCCATAATCGCCACAAACATAAAGGAATAATCCGGTTGGTTGAATTCTTGGATAATTTCCATTAGACACAAAATTGCCCGACTCGAAAAGCGACTTCAAAGACTCAATTGCCTTTTGAGTGTCGTCATCTCCAAAAGAGGAGCTGTGTCCATCAGGGCGAAGTTCAAAAATGAACAATGTGGGATTGTTTGGATTATAGCTTCTTAGCAAAAGCCAAATGTCGTTTTGTTCAAAATCAGTCAAGACTGAATTTTGATTTGACTGGTTGCCAAGAATACCAACGATTTCAAAATAATCGTCGACTGAAAAAAGCTTATAATCCAAATCTTCATCCTTGATGGGAAACTTAATACGCTGTCCGGCCTGAACTGTAACGTAGCCATATTCATCTACCGGAAGAATCGAAATTTCACTACCGCCGCACGAGCTAAGCACAGCAGTAATGAAGCTAAGGGCTATTAAGTAAAGTGCTCTTTTCATGTGTACCTCCTGTTTACCTCTTTTTTCCGGAAAAAAGAGGTAAAACTCTCAACGCTTCTCTGACCAAATCTTCATCTGAGGCATTTGGCCCAAGTTTTTCTCGGGCATTACTTGAAGCCCACTGAGCTTCCTTTGCTTTACAACCAAGCGAGATTAACGCCTCACGGACATCGTCTCGAGCTGGGGGCTCTGATCTATCCTCTACTTGAACTGGATTTTGAGGCGAGCTTTTAGGCTCTGAGGTATCATCTTGATTGTTGACAGATTCTTTTTGGCTTTTAAAATGCCAAAGCCAAACAACAAACCTGGCAAATGCCGAAAGGCAAAACAAAATGCCGTGCAAGATAAACTGACTAACCACAAACAGAAACGAGCCTAAAAAATAGGCAATTGAACGGCCACGAACGGCCCATTTATTTCTTGAAGCTAATGGATTGGCAACAAAGCCACCAAGGCCTGTTTGCCTGCGACCTCTTTTTTTTGCCATTACTATGATTTTCCTTTCTTGTTGAAGGTAGATTTTCAAGGAACTTTAAAACCAAAAGGTTTCATATTAAATTAACCTGAAAAGCTTTTTTTGTCAATAAAAAAGCAGGGTGGTTAGTCCTGCTATGAAAATTATTGCAGTTTTAGATTAACGCTGCTGGCCGTGACAATTCTTGTATTTACGGCCTGAACCACAAGGGCAAAGAGCATTAGGATTGACAACGACATTACTAAAACTAGCAATGTTGACTGCCTGAATTATCTGCTTTTCAACGCCGGTGTCGACTTCGACACTTAGATTATCTTTTCGAGTTTGTGAAAAAAGATGATGATTGTCATCAATCATAACAAACTCAATTTTGACCTTGCTTGATTTAATATCATCGTTGATTATCTCAACTGACTCACTGGCAATCCGAAGAAATTCGGCATTTCGAGAGTCATTGAGAATCAAACTATAGATAGCTAAAGCAGTTGACCAATCTTCACGAATCATAATCGGGTCGCTACTACAGCCGGAAGACTGACTACTGCGCCTTGATTGATTGCGAAACATCAGCAAACCAGCAAAGTTAATAGCTGCTTCATGACAATCTGAATCGAGTGTCAAAGCTAAAGCAAAAGTGTCAAAAGCGGATTTGTAATTTTGCTGAAAAACAAGGCAAGTTGCCTTTTTAGTAAGAGCAGAAACGTTTTGAGGATCGCGTTCTAAAACCTGATTGAAAAAACGAATTGCCCTTTCGTACTCACCCTCTTTCCAAAGGCTTGCGCCTTGGTTGATCCAAACCGACATAATGTACTGGTCGGCTTCCAGGTTGCTGTCGTCAAAGTCCAAAGCCTGATTGAAACAGGACATTGCCTGGTCAAATTCGTTTTTGGCTAAGTAGCCAAGGCCCTCTGTCACTAATTCGCGTGAACGTTCCTGTTTGATAAATGGCTCAAGCCAATACACATCAGGGATTACTGGTTCATACCACAGGAAAGTCTTTTCCAAAGCCAAATCAGCTTCTTGCTTTATCTGAGCTGCCTGAACCCTTTTTTCTAATACCCTCTGAGCTCTCGTTAAACGAAAACCATAAGGTAGAAAAAACCAATTCCGGAAGCCAGAAGCAATAGAATCATTAGCTACTAAGGCATCTAACTTAGCCTTAGTAATCTCACCAGACTGCTTGGCCGACTTTAATTCTCCTTCAAGACTTTCGGTTAGCTCAATGAGCTGGGTTAAACGCTGATCAAAATCGCCAATTAATCGCCGGTTCTCTTGAATATCATTTTCAAGCAACTCACAACGACTACGGCGAATTTTTATGTCTTGATCCAGTTCAGACAAGGTATAAGAAGACGGGCCAACTGTGATATATTGATCATCAGTATCTTTAGCCTGCTTCTTTAAAGCCTCGTTTAGAACTTTTTGCTGCAGGGAAAACTGCCTAGTTCTGATTTCCAGAAAGCCTTTAAGATCGGCTAACTGAATCTTTAAGCGATTGATGTTTTGATAATACTGGGAAAGTTCTTGGCCCTTTTGACTAAGACTAATGTCATCAGTTAAAAAAGCACTTAACTGCTGGACAGTAGGAGCCTGCCAAACGCCTAGAACAAATCCCAAAAAAATCAAAAGAAAAATCCTACTTAAGACCTTAAGAAACTTTCTTGGTCTCTTCATGCTATTACCTCCTATGTTTTCCGGCCAAAAACCGCACTTGTTTAAAAGAACATCTTCATAAAAACTTAGAATAAATTAGCTATTATGTCAAATAAAAAAAAGTCCAGCACTACTGTACTGGACTGTGTTTTTTAGGACTTTAAGGCTATTCTGAGCTTTCCCCCATCATGAATTGATCGGGGTCGACTACTTCTTCCTCTGAGTCGTACTCAAGAAAACTCGGGCTGTTCATAAAATCTTCAGCGCCGATGCTACTGTTGATATTAGCGATCAACTGGCTGTCGCCTGGCGTGTGCTCAATAATACCCTTGAGCTTTAATGCCTCGAGCTTATATTGAAGCTCCTGTTTGCACTTGAACTGCTTTCCAATTTCAGCAGTCAGCTTATTAATGGCATCACTGCAGACTTTAGCCGTGTTGATGTGCGAAACGCAGCGCGGATCGTCTTTTGGCACACCCTTAACGTTGCGCAAAATACTGTAGTAGCGTCGAGCCTCGTCAAGCTGCCGTTTGATCGGTTCAAGCCGAGCACGGTAATCGGCAAGCTGAATATCAAGCTGGCTGATCCATTCCCGAATTTGGCTTTCGGTCAAAACCGGCGACTGAGCTGTAACTTCAACAGCCTCAACGGAACCATTCTGTTGTGAAGACGAGAAAAGATCCGGCCTGAAAAAATACAGGGCGCTGGTGACTAGTACTAGGGTCAAAAGAACGCCAACTGGGATTCCAAAGAAAAATCCCTTGCGGAAATCTCCTTTCTCAGCGCCTGATGGCTGAGCTTTCTTTTCTGTCGTATCCATAATACCTCCTTTTACTGATCTTTGCTATTGAAAGCTTGGGCAATCGAGGTTCTGCAAACCAAAGCGGCTGAAAACCAAACACCAACTAAGCAAAAAGCAAGCGAGGTGGCAAAAGCACCAAGGTGAAGCCACCAGAAATACCCGCTTAGAATGGAGTGTCTGGTAATCTGATCAATCGGAAAATTGAATCCGATTTTCACTAATGATTTTACACCTTCAACAACAAACCACGAAGACACTAAAGCTACCAGAAACGAAATCGTTCCCAGAACTATGCCGTGAAGAGTAAAAATCTTCAGGGTTAAAGCTTTGGTGCCTCCAAGCGAAGGATAAATTCCAGCCGGCTCGTAAATGTTGTTTTTGGTATTCATTAAGGTGGTTAGCGTTACCGCTACAAAAGCACCGGCAATGCTGCCAATCACCAACAAGATAACCAGAAAGGCCAAAACTTTTCCTAAACGATTGACATGCTGCTGGCCGCCGAGTGCATCCTTGGTCTCGTAACCCAAACTACGCAGGTACGAGACAACCTTAGGAACACTGGCAATGTCAACAGCTAGAACTTTGGAAGAATACTGGCCAGTACCTCGCTGGATTTCTTCGCCACTAATGAAACCCTGGCGGGTAGTATGCTTGATTTTACCCAAATGCCAAAGGCTGATATTTTTTGCCAGTTCAAGCTGAAGATAACCAATCTTGCCTTCAACTACCCCGCTGACTGTACAATCGACATTGATGTCAGGGTCGCCATCGCTGCTACGAGCTTCTTTTTTTAGGTGCAAAGTAATGACCTGGCCAACCATTTGAGCTGGCGTGTCACTAATGCCTTCAAAAAGACTGGCGGGCAAAACTACACTGGTAGGACTGTTGTTTATCCAAGAACCAGCAATAAGCTTGCTTCCCGGCAAAAAACGCCGATGATCTTGGGAATGACTAGCAAAAAACGAGGCTTTTTTCTCATCCTTGAGGCCCTTAACAGCGGCTTCAAAGCTGAATATTGGCATAACGTCCAGAAAAGTCTGGTCGTTTTTAAGAAAGGCCAAAAGCGATTCATCCATCTCAGGCTTGGCTTTGTCTTTGGAAGAAACCTGATAGCAGGTAATCGGGGTTCGCTCGACGAAACAAAGGTCTTTAACCGAAAAACCTTTTGCAACAAACTGATCTTTGGTTTGGTCATAAGACCAAACATCTTGCAAAGTCACGTCGACGTAGTCTGCTTGATGCCAATAAAATGACGGATGATATCCTTGACCAAAGAACAAGTCATACTTACTTAAAGCGCCTCTGCGCATGAAGAGGTATGAGTCTGGAAAAAGCTCATTATCGACTGCACTGACTTTGAACTCAATGCCGTTGATTTTTACCTCGCTACGAGAGCCTAAAGCTTCTAACGAACCAACTACGGCTAGATTATACCTTGATGGACAACTAAATGCCCAGCCAAAAGGCAAGGTATTTAAAGCTTGATCATCAACAAAGGCAATATGCCTAATTCTGGATGGACCATTTGCCTGAGGTAAAACCCAGATTGAAGCAACTGCCAAGGCAGGATCTTTGAGCTGGCGACAAAGCTGTTTTAGCTCGTCTTGGTTACAATGCACAGCTGCTAAAGTCCAACTTGGAAAGTCTGACGTAAAAGTGTCTGAACCAGAGCTTAAGGGAATATCGCTAGCTTTGGTATCAAGACCATCATAAGATCCTTTACTCCAGTAATCACTGCTTGATTTATCAAGCAACACACCAGGATTTTCCTGTTCGGAATCTTTAACAGGTTTTTCTTCCTGCCAAATTTCTGCCCGAAACTTATAGGAGCTTTTGCTCAGAACACCAGTTGCATGCTGGCTGGTTGTTGCAATAAGGTATGCTTCAACCAACTCCGGTTCCTTAGAAAAGTAATCCAGAGTTTCCAGACTGACCAAAAGGTCAAAGGAAAAGCTGCCAACTGATCCATAACTTAAGCCGTCAACATAAATGACTGTTGGGAAACGAGGATCACCGTAGCGCAATACTTTTGCTTCGGCAATACTAGAATACCCAAGTGCCCTTAAACCGCTTGAGGAGATTAGCGCATGACCAGGCTTAGAGATAATCTCTTGAGCTTCTTTAATGTCATTTACTGAAATCTCTTGCAAACGCGGATCACTAGGATCAACGGCTACAATAGTTACCGTACTGGACTTGCTTGACAGATCAAGCGAAACCACACGGACAGGATAAAATCCCAAACCGGGATGATCGCGTTTCAAAGTCGAAACATCACTTGATGAGAAATCAGCGCCGTCAGGCTTAGCCAAACGAAACTGAAGAACGCCAGCTGAGGATAAATCCTCATAATTGCCAACGGACTTAAGGCTAATGCCATAATGCTGAGATACTTCATCAAGACGCTCTTTGCCTATTTTCGAAGAAATAAACGCCAGAGCTTTATCGGCTCCCAATTTAGGGGCCAATTTTGCTGCAGTACCTGAAGAATCAGGAATCTCATCAATCTGGTTATCACACCACATATTAATGTAGACTGCCTGACGGTACGGAATGTAAGCATACTTGGTTTGACTATCAAGAACACCAACCAAACGGTAACGGCGGCGAAACTGCTGCTCTTTACCGTTAGCTGATCTGCTGGTTTCAATCCAGACAAATTCCGGAATATCTTTGCCTGATTCAATGGAAAACCGTTCACCGCTTTTTCTACACAAGGCATTGAATAGCGGTTCGGTTAAAACTATTTCCAAAGAATCATCACAGCTGACTGTTTTGCCCCAAATGAAATCGCGGCCAACAAACTCCGGATCTTGCGGAACTACCCCTTCGAAATAACTCGTAAGGGAATTGCCGCCATCAACCCGAAAACCGCAACCACGGGCTACAATTCCAACCATTTGGCTAATATCGGAATTTTCTTGCTTTATTGCCAAGATTCTTTCGTCGGTAAAACGAAGAGTCTCATCCAGCGCCAAATCAGGCGGGAGTTTAGCAATCACTCTGGTAGCCAAGTTGGCGTCTTTAATCGTCCTGGCAGAGTCATCAAAAGCCGATTTGGCAAAATAACTCAAAACCAAAACTTGCAGAACCGCCAAGGCCACCAAAACAATATTCAGAAAAGCTAACGACTTATTTGCCATTAGCCGGCGACGCACCAGAAAGACAACAAAGGATAACCTTGGTCGGCCTAACTGGTTAGAAGTGGCGTTATCCATAGACTACCTCCCTAATCTTTCTTCACTTTAGTGATAGTGCTAACTGTGTTTCCATAATCACCTTTTTGACAGCGAACATAGCAATCGCAATAATACTTAGCCAAGCTATTGTCGTGGGTTACAATCACAATGGAAGTACCCCATTTTTGATTCATAGTACTCAAAAGATTCATTAAGGTTTTGGTACTTTCTGAATCAAGGCGGGCGGTTGGCTCGTCTGCCAAAATCAGTTTGGCATTAGAAACCAAGGCACGGCAAATTGCCACTCGTTGCTGCTGACCACCGGAAAGGCGATTAGGATATGACTGAGCACGTTGACCGTCAAGACCAAACATCCTGATATGACCGGCAACTGCCTCAAGTGCTTTGCCACGAGGAATTCCCCTTAACATCAAAGGCAAGGCAACGTTTTCTGCAACAGTCAAAGACTTATCAAGGTTTAATCCCTGATAGATTGTTGCGATCTGACAGTTTCTAACCTCTGTCATATCAGTCCCAGCCCTGGTACTAAGCTCTACTGGGCCTAGAGATGGATGGTTGTATTCAATCTTACCGCAACGTCGATCAGGCTGAATTATGCCACTCATCAAGCCAAGCAAAGTGCTTTTACCAGAACCATTAGGCCCTAAAACGGCCGTGATTTTTCCTTTCGGTACATCTAAAAACGCTTTACAAAGGGCCACTACTTTTGTTTGGCCATCAGAAAACGTCTTAGTTGCGCCATCAACACGCAAAATCGTGTCTGGCTTAATGTCTTTAGGCAGTACTGCCCCTGAACCTGCAGAGGTTCTAACTGAAACTTGTGTCATACCAAAGACCTCCTTGGTTGAATCCAAAGTTAAATGTGACTTGTTTTAGGAAAAAATCCTTATGTTAAAGCCCTAAAATGTCAAAGAGCTATCATTAAAAACTACAAATAAATAAGCATTTTGTCAAGAAAAAAAGTCCAGTACTTCGTACTGGACTGGTAATGTTAATTTAGGGCAAATATTTCTCCCTCACCCAGCCAAAACTAATTTTGTCGGGTTCAGGGAAACGATCGTTGTCATTGCTGTCATTGGTCAAATGCGGAATGCATATTTGCTGGACCTGACGGGCAACTTCTTGACGCTGGCTAGGCGACATATTCTCAAGATCGTTTTTACTAAACGTCAAGATACTGTGGGAACCAACCGGGATTCCTTCAACCATCATCCAGACATCCATAGTTTCCAGAGTTTCACTGGTGAAAAACGAATCAAGAGTCGGGAAGAATCCTTCAGCTCGAGCCAAGCCAGCACCTTTGGCCAAATTAACCATCATTTCCGGCCTGTCCAAGACAGAAACCAGCATATGGAGGTTTGCCAAAAGCATATTGAGCTCAGTTTTTGCTAGATAGACTTCCTTATCCAAAACCTGCACGCCACTAGCCTCAGTAGCAACCCAGCCGGAAGAAAAAGCAGTTTGGCCAGGAGCCAAATCGCTATACTTATAGCCGGCGGCTGCAAGAAACTCAAGGACTTCTGAAACCTTGCGATCGTCGATGTTCAAAGTTGCTGTCGGCTTGGCAGCCTTTTTGGTGAAATCGATTTCACCTTGGCTTGCTGCCTCGACTATCTCGAAACGTTCACCGGCCACATTGGTTCCAAGACCCAGGATTGATTCAACAGACGGAACTACTTTTTGAGCTTCTTCAAAGGAAAAACATTTTCCACCTGTCCCACTGGCCAACTGGCTAAACTGAGTAAAGTGCAACTTGCGCTGCTGTTCACTACCACGATCACCGACTCGCAACGAGAAAATGGTGGCGTGGACGTCTTGCCTATTAGCTATGGTAGTGACATCGGTAAGCTTGATGCCGTGTGGATTTTGGTCACTGCCAGGCTCATGACCGGCAAAATCACCGATCAAGATAACAATCCTTTCTGAAAGGTTATCAGTCCATTTGGTTTGGGTTAAGCCGGCTTTGACAGCGTCAAAAACTGCCTCTAGATCGTCACCGCCGCCGTCACTATTAAGTTCTTCAATAGTTTTGACGAAACGGTTAACGTCTTGGGTTAAAGGATGAATCCTTAGCGGCTTAGCTTCGCCAAAGCCTCCTTCATAGTCCCGGTATTCAACCAGGCCGAAAGAAAGCTTAGGTTTGAACGGCAGATTACTTAGCTGGCCGACAAAGTTTTTGATTGCCTGTTGGACCGGTGAAAAAAACGGGTCCATTGAACCAGTAGTATCAACAACGAAAACAACGTCGAGCTTGGAAACACCCGCCTTAACGCGAGTAATAATCTTCTGACGCTCTTCTTCCTTGACTGTCGTAACCGGCGGAGTAGATGAAGCATCTTCGCGAAGGTCGGCACCTTCTTTAACATAGCCCAGAAAGAGAATCCTGTGCAGCTCATAGGTTTTGTCCCCATGAGTATAGATCTGCTTCTCGATTATAGGCCAAGGCATCAGGGTTTTGTACTCATACTTATATGAAGTCTGAGCAAACGCCTGCACCTTCTGACCGGCAAAGGTCCTTTCTCCCCGCAAATTAGCCTTGAGCATGCCGTCACTTTCATAAACATAAAGTATTGGCTTGACACTCTTGTCTTCACGGCCGTAACGGTCGCCAACGCGAGTGTTCCAAGGATGAGCTTCTGCTGCAGAAACCCAGCCAATAATATTGACTTGGCGTGGAGTGGGGCTGATCAGATAATAAACCTGGTCGCCAAATTCCTTTTCGTCAAAGACGAAATAAGGACGGAAATACTTCAGTGCAGGGCCATCGGCCACTGACGAACTGGGGTTTTGACCCCGGCGGGAACGAATGCCCTTTTTAGCAATAACTACTTTGCGGCGAATGCCTTTTTCGGTTAACAACGGCTCCATCAAATTCTCAGACGAGCTTTTTTCTTGCAAGTCACGGAGAATCCGAAGCTTTTCGGAAACTGCTAAACCGGAAGATTTCTTTGACGGTTCTGACTCTTTTTTGCCACAGCCTACAACTATAAAGGCCAAGCAAAAAACAAGTGCTACCGCCGTTAAGACCCTGTTGTTCTTGACTAAAGTCTCCTTTTCTGCCTTTACTACTTTCACTTTCGTACCTCCTTGTCTGCGTTGGAAAAAACCTACACAGTAGAAAAAAACACTTTATTCTATAGCCCTAAAAAATGTCAATGAGCTATCAAAATATATTAACTCTTTTTTATAAAATTTGTCAATTTTAAAATACCCTATAAAAATAAAGGGTATTTATTTAAAATTATACTTAAATTAAATTAACCACCTGAAGTAATTGCTTCAATAACGAAGTTTACAAGGGCATAACTCATAAAAATAACTGCCAAACCAAAACTTGCCCAAAGTAAAATATCTTTTCCTTTTTTAATTTTTTCATCATTTCCGGCAGAGGTAACCCATAAAAATCCGCCATAAATAAACATTAACAATGCTAATGAACCAACAATTCCTAAAACAGCTTTAATTACATTACCAATTATATCTCGAGGGTCGTCAACCCCAATTGGATTGTCTAATGAAGTACCAGAGCTGGTTCCACCGCCTCCACTTTGAGCAAAAACTAAGCTAGTAAATGATAAAAATAAAAAACAAAATAGAAAAAGAAATAAAAATGATTTAAAATATTTTTTATTCATATAATTTAATTATATTATACCATAAAAACTATGTCAAAAAAAATGGAGTACCCGTAGGTACTCCATAGTAGTAGTTAGGTTAGCGAACCTAAAGGCGATGCACACTAAATGTGATTTCAGCGCCATTTGGTCCAGCTTGGTAGCGGCGAAAAATATCGCCTCTCTCAATACTCTCCCGCACAAAGTAGCTTCCATCTTCGAGCCACTTCATTTCCTCTCCCTTACCAGCCTGGATATAGAAACCGTGTTCTGTCGTTTCGTCATAGACGTAACGATAGTTGTCTTTCGGTATCATAATCCAAGGTGTAGACTGGTCAGGTCCTAAATGAAAGGTTTTGTGAACCCATTCACCAGGCTGAAGCCGAGGAATGATTGTGCCGTCAGCGGCAGTTTCCCATTTGGGTCTACTACCACTTTTCGAGAGTGAAGGTGTTACACCTGGCTTGGCAGGTGGCGATGACTGATCATCATCCTGTTTAGCCAACCAAATCTTATCGACGTTGCCTAAACGGCTGACGTTTACCACCTGGCAGAAAAACCCGACAGGCTTTATCTTTGGCTCTTTTACCGGCTTGTCTTCTGATTTGCCGTCTGGCTTACCTTCGGATTTATCCTCGGGCTTACCTTCGGATTTCTCGTCAGGCTTGGCCTTTGGCTTGTCCTCAGACTTAGCAGACGGCTTGTCTTCTGACTTACCAGGCAAGAAAATCGCCAATGGATCATCGGCCGAATTTTTGTCCTCAGGGACTTCGATGTCAGCCACTCGGCAATCGCCGATTAGCATAGTTGAAGCCGTCTGGATTTCGCCTGCTAGGCCAAACTGATAATCAATTTCAGTTTCCGGGACCAGTTTGTTTGTTTCAAGCCGAAGCTTGTCACCAGCAGAAAACTGGATTGGCGAAAACCTGATCGCCGAAGAATTGTCTGGCTTAAGGCCGACCAGATAATTGTCGCTATAGTCTGCAGGGCTGGGAAGACCAGCAAACCAGAACAGACCAGCTGCAATCAAAAGGAGCAACCCGATGAACCGACAAGTTTTGCGCGCCGGCATTTCTTCGTTAACCAAAGTCATAACGACTAGGCCCCAGCCAAGAGCTAGGCTGGAAAAGAAAGCCAGTGACACAAAACCGGTAAACAATGCAGGCAGCAGGATAATAATCCCAAGCCACATCAGAATACCAATGGAGAACTTTTTGTTTCCCCAGACGGTTGCAAGCCAGCCGAAAATCCTTGACGGCTGAACACTGCTTCGTGTACGCGAAGGCGCTACTGGAGAACTAGCAACAATCTTTTGACTGCTGAGTTGTTCTCGGGTCTTGTTCTCATCTGTCAAAAGTGACATGTTTACTCACTCCCTTCTTGCGAAGTTCCTTCCGTCGTGGCCACAGTAGCCGCCGAAGGAATCAAGTTTTTGGCTTGAGACAAAAGTCCAAACAACTGAGTAACTCCTTCCATTCCAAGGAAGGTCAGCTTGGACCCGGAAATTAGACCAGGCAGCATCTGTTCGAGCAGTAGCGCAGTACCATCGGGAAGACCAAGCTTCTGAATCCGATAGGCTTCACCGTCGGCTACACGAGCAGTCGACTGACGATCACTTTCTGCCTTCAGCACTGCATTGATCATCTCGGTCCTGTTCTTGGTGATCATGTCGACTGCTGCCTTCAAAGCAGGGTCAGCCAAATCGACATCCTTGATCAGGATCGGCTGAGAGATGATCACACCGTAGGTATCGCGAATCCTGGCGACGATGCTGCCAGGGCGAAACTGCGGCCACAGTTCTCCAAGTCTCTTGCTCTCGTCGTCATAGATAAGCGGCGGGTTGTCGTTCTCTTCGTCTTGAAACCCGATAAAACCCAGACGATCGTTGAGCAGGCGATACAACTTTTGCTGCAGATCAGGATTGACCGTGAGTTCGATGCGCTTGAAAGTCGCCTCGACCTCTTCCCTGGATGCAGAGGCACCAGCCTCTGACATCGAGCTTTCAACCTCTTCAGAAATGCTGAAGTACTTCAAGGCGATCATCACCTGTCGCAGCTCGGCCCAGATTTCCTTTCGAATGATCTCTAGGTAAAACTGAATCGAGTAGACCGCCTTGGTAGGGTCAACCACTAGAAGCGAGATGACCAGCTTGGCAATCACTTCAATCGGGTCGGCCGTAGAAGTACTTTCGTCCGGCGTCCAGTCCATTGTCCGCTCAGACAAGGTCAAAACCCCGCGAGGATCGGTTTGAGCATTCTCGGCATCCTGGGAATCTTCGTACCAGGTTTTGATACTATGACGCCAAGGAACACCAATCCAAACCAACTCCTTACCAGGTTCGACAATCTCATAGACCACTTTAGTGTAGTCTTTTTGATGACTCCGAATCCAATCCTTGAAATACTTGCTTCGAGGGCCAGACGACGACACCAATACCCGATGCAGGCGCTTGTCGCGCAGGATAAACACTGCGTGCATTTCCGGGATACGTACCCAGAACATCGGCTGACCAGGCTCAGACCACTTGCCAACCCAGCGACTCTCGCCGTCGGCCCACTTCCTTTGCTTAACGGGCCAACCCACAAGAAACCACCAGAACAACACCAAAGCCTCAATGCCGAAAGCGACTAGGTAAAACAGATATTGACGGCTTGCACCATCATAGAAATGATCCACTACCAAGGCCACGATCAACAACGGCAAACCCGTGATGATCACAAAACAGCTGTGGATGATGAACTTCCAAAGAAGCTCGTTTCCGTGAAGTTTGTCCTTGGACTGAACATCACGAGGGTCATCCGGCGGCAGATTTCCATATCCACCAAAATCACTCGGCGGCGGACCTTCGACTCCACTAGGATCCTGGGCTGCAGTAAGCAGGTTCTCAACATCTTGGCCGTCTGTATCATCAAGACCGCCAATGGAATCAAATTCTTGGGCGGGTTCCTCAAACGGAAAAACCTCACCAGTTTCTTCTGGGCCTTCACGCAAGCTGGGTCTCTCGTCGCCTGCCGAAGCAAGATCTCCTAGATCCGGCGGCAAACCAGAATCAGCTCCGTCGCCCTCTTGGGTTGGGTCACCTTCTGGCATTCCTTCAAAACCATCTCTTCTTTCTTCATCACTATTCATGACTTTCTCCTCTCAAATCCCCTCTTTGGGGTATTTTTTGCGTTCCAAACCTTATACCCACGCTCTACACGAGCACTTACCTTCTCAATCTATGCATAACACCTTTTTAGGTGTGAATTTTCAAATAGCAACTATTATCCTAGACTATCAGGATAACATATTATATTAGCATATTTTAGCTATTTTGTCAATATTATTTAAGAAGAAAATACCTAAAAACAGCCATATTTTTGATGCTTAAAAATTAATTAAAATGGCTGTTTTATTTATTTTTTTATTTTTCTTTTAAAAACTAAGGTTAGTCCAAAAATTATTAAGCCCAAACTCATTAAAACAGGCCAGCGGATTCCAAGCAATTCTGGGGCTTTGTCAGTACGTAAAAATTCCATCAAAATCCGAATAATTGAATAATTGATTAAATAAATTCCAAAAATTATTCCTGATTTTTTAACTCCCCTTTCCCAGACAAAAATTAAGATTAAAAAATTAACTAAGTTTAAAATCGATTCATATAAAAAGGTAGGATGAAAATATCTTGCACTTAAGTAACTCAAGGGCCGATTAGGTAAATCAATAGGAATTCCCCAGGGTAAGCTTGTTGGGGTGCCAAAAAGTTCTTGATTAAAATAATTTCCAAAGCGGCCAATAGTCTGACCCAAAGCAATGGCTGGAGCAATAATATCAGCCCATTTCCAGAAAGACTGATTTTTTTTATAACTATAGATTATTAAAGTTAAAGCTCCTCCTAAAATACCGCCGTGTATTGCTAAACCGCCGTGCCAGACCGCAATTATTTCTTCAGGATTTTGTAAATAATAAGGTAAATCTAGAAATACTGCATATATTCTAGCACCAATTAAACTAAAAATTATTAAATAAAAACCAAGGTTGTAAACCTCTTCAGAATTAATTTGATTTTTTTTGGCTAATCTCAAAACAACATTTAAACCAGCAATAATTCCTAAAACAATAAAAACACCATACCAGTAAATCTTAAACCAACCGAAATCAAATAAAACGGCTTGAGGGCTAAAATTGTGAAGAAAATTTATCATATATTATTCATTTCCCTCTCCCAAGAGGGAGAGGGGTTAGGGGTGAGGTGGCGGAGTTTTTTACCTCACCCGGTCCCGATTTTTCGGGACCACCCTCTCCGATTCGGAGAGGGTATTTATTTTAATTTACAAATATCTAAAATTTCATCAACAACTCCATCTAAATTTTTATCAATTTCATTATTCCAAATTCGCAAAACATAATATCCTTGATCTTCTATATATTTTTGCCTTATCTGGTCTTGTAAAATATAAGGTTCTTCATTGTGATGGCCACCATCAAGTTCAATAACTAATTTTTTATCAATACAGCAAAAATCAACAATATATTTACCAATTTTATGTTGACGTCTAAATTTTAAATTTCCAACTTTTCTATTCCTTAATACTAGCCAAAGCTTTGCTTCCCAAGGTGTTTGATTTTTCCTTAATTGTCTTGATAAATTAAAATTCATAACCTTATTCATTTTACCATAAAAAATAAGGGCCCAGTAAAAGTCACTGGACCCAATTGATCAATGAACAAAAGCTATGCGGCCGAACAGACTACAGCGGGACGGTTGTTGGAAAGACGACGACAGGCTCTGCTGCGAGCAGTACGATGACCAGTATGGCCGTTATGACAAGACTTGACCTTGTATTTCGCTCCTCGCATCTTCATGTCCGCCTTTGCCCGGCGAAGAGCTTTTTGGTTGTGGCAAATCATCGTCCGTTCACATCCTTCTGCATCTGTCCAGATCAATTTCTTCATGGCGTATCCTCCGTTATCCTGATTGTTGTCAACACTTACTTTTCCAGCAAGCTAGGATAACGGCGGACCGTGTTCACATGCACTAAACAAGAAATCACCTCCTTTCGCTCAGGAATTAATACTAACCAAAAGGTAATGAGAATCAGCTGTAATCTGAAGATTATCAATGGCGAGGTCTGACCCTTTAGGGCAATACGCAATGGGTTTCCCATGAGAAACTTTTTGCTTGTTACCAAACCAAGTAACACCCCAGACGACAATTCCCTGCCCTCGTAGTATCTGCCAAAGATCACGAACTTGTGGCGGTAAACCCGCCAATTGGTCTTTAAAACTACTCTCTGACTGTAGAGTGCTCATTCACTTTCCCTTTCTGTCCCTGGACTTGTATTCTTATGTAAAAATCAAAGATGATGTTATACTTTACTATTTTAAAAAATAAATGTCAATATATCTTATTTTTTCTTCTTTTTATTAATACTTTTTTGTTCTTCTGCAATAATTGCTAGAGTAGTCTTCATTACAGTATCAGGTGTTAAAGAAATACTATCAATTCCTTGACGAACTAAAAACCTAGCAAAGTCAGGAAAGTCAGATGGTGCCTGGCCACAAATACCAATTTTTTTATTATGTTTTCTAGCTGTTTTAATAACCTGAGTAACCATCTTTTTTACCGCTTCGTTTCTTTCATCTGATATACCTGATACCAATTCTGAATCACGGTCAACACCCAAAACTAATTGAGTTAAATCATTTGAACCAATTGAAAAACCATCAAAAACTTTAGCAAATTCATCGGCTAAAATAACGTTTGAAGGAATTTCACACATTACATAAACTTCAAGTCCGTCTTTACCTTGTTTTAAACCAGCTTTTTTCATAACTTCTAAAACCTTTTTTCCTTCATCAACTGTACGGCAAAAAGGAATCATTACTTTAATATTTTTTAAACCCATAGTATCGCGGACTTTTTTAATAGCTTTACATTCCAAAACAAAAGCTTCTTGATACTCAGGTGAATAGTAGCGTGAAGCGCCCCGCCAGCCAATCATTGGATTAGATTCGATCGGCTCAAATTGTTTACCACCAACAAGATTGGCATATTCATTTGATTTAAAATCAGAAAAACGCAAAATAACGTCTTTAGGATAAAAACCAGCAGCAATTTGACTGATACCTTCAGCGGCTTTGTCTATAAAATATTTTTTCTTATCTTTATAGCCAACTGTTAACTGGGTAATTTTTTTCTTGGCCTTTTTATCTTTTAACTTATTAAAATTAATTAAAGCCATTGGATGAGCTTTTACCTGATCAATCAACATAAACTCCTGACGAGCCAAGCCAACGCCGTCATTTGGAATAAAAGATGAACTAAAAGCAATATCAGGTTGGCCAATATTCATCATAACTTTTGTCTTTGGTCGTTTTAGTTTCCGTAAATTTGTTTTTTTAATTTCAAAAGGTAGTTTACCTTCATAAACGTAACCGGTTTCACCCTGAGCACAAGAAATTGTTATTTCTTTTCCGGCTTTTATTTTCTTAGTTGCTTGTTCAGTGCCAACAATACAAGGAATACCCATTTCACGCGAGACAATAGCAGCGTGGCAAGTTCGGCCACCTTTATTAGTAACAATACCAGCAGCGATTTTCATAATTGGCTCCCAGTCTGGGTCAGTCATATCAGTTACTAATATTTCACCTTCCTTAAATTTTTCAATCTGGTTCACATTTTTAATAATATTAGATTTACCCGAGGAAATTTTTGAACCAACAGGCGAACCCTCTACTAAAACTTTGCCTTTCTTTTTTAATTTGTATTCTTCTAAAACAGAGTTTGATTTAGCAGTGTGAACTGTTTCTGGTCTAGCTTGTAAAATAAAAAGTTTTTTAGTTTTACCATCCTTTCCCCATTCAATATCCATTGGCCGTTTGTAATGTTTTTCAATAATTATGGCCCATTGGGCAAGCTTTAATATTTCTTTATCGGATAAAACGTACTTTTGTTTTTCAATTTTAGTAGTTTTAATATTTTTGGTTAATTTATTTCCCTTGGTAGTATAAATCATTTTTATTTTTTTAGTACCAAGCTTTCTCGAAATAATAGGTTTAAAACCTTGCTCTAAAGTAGGTTTAAAAACATAAAATTCATCTGGAGTGACATTGCCTTTAACCACATTTTCACCTAAACCCCAAGAGCCATTAATTAAAACATTATTCTTAAAACCAGTTTCAGTGTCAATTGTAAACATCACTCCAGCACTGGCCATATCTGAACGAACCATATGCTGAACACCGACTGAAAGACCAACCTTAAAATGACTAAAACCCTTATCTTCACGATAAGAAATAGCCCGGTTAGTAAAAAGCGAGGCCATGCATTTTCGACAAGCATCAATTAAAGCTTCTTCACCTCTGATGTTTAAAAAAGTTTCTTGCTGACCGGCGAATGAAGCATCGGGCAAATCTTCAGCAGTAGCAGAAGAACGTACTGCCACATCAACCCGACGGCCATATTGCTTTTCCAATTTATCGTAAGCGGTTTTAATTTGGTCGGTTAATTCTTTTGGAAATTCGGCATTTAAAATCAGTTCTCTGACTTCTTGGCCATGACTCATTAAGTTTTTAATATTTTTTGTATTGAGATCTGCTAAAACCTTTTTTATTTTGCGTCTAATTCCTGATTTTCTTAAAAAATAAAAATAGGCTTGAGCAGTAATTGCAAAGCCATTGGGAATATTTACCCCTTGGGGATCTAATTTTTGATACATTTCCCCAAGAGAAGCATTCTTCCCTCCTACTTTTGGAATATCCTTAATCGTCAACTCATCAAACCAAAGAATAAACTTCTTTTTGAAAACCATATTTTTTTAATGTAATACTGAATTTATTTCAACATATTGTTATGAATACTAGATCACAAAATAAATTCAAGATAAAAATATACTAAATAGTTTCTACTTTAATTAAATTAGTCTGGCCTAAATAACCAAATGGGTGACCAGCTGCAATAATTATGATATCACCTTTTTTAACTATTCTTTTAGTTAAAAGAGTTTTTGTAATTTTATCAATCAATTGATTAAAAGATGAGGTAAAAGGTAAATAATAAGGTTTAACACCCCAGCTTAAACAAAGCTGATTTCTAGTTTTTTCAGTAGCGGCAAAGGCAATTATTTCACTTACCGGCCGATATTTAGAAATAGATCTAGCAGAAAAACCAGAAGTAGTAGCACAAACAATTAGTTGAGAATTGATATCTTCTGCAATATTTTGAACGGCAAAACTAACAGTTTCTGTTATTCCGTCAAGCTTCTTTAAAGCATCTTCAATTTCTTCGTGTTCTTCTATCTCAGTTGATTCAACCTCTTTGGCAATTCTAGACATTACTCGAACTGCTTTGAGCGGATATTTACCGGTAGCAGTCTCACCTGAAAGCATTACAGCATCAGCACCGTCTAAAATAGCATTAGCTACATCTGAAACTTCAGCTCTGGTGGGAAAAGGATATTTAATCATTGAGTCAAGCATTTGAGTTGCAACAATGACTGTTTTAGCTTCTTCAATACAGCGCCTAACAATTTTTTTCTGAATCATTGGTAAATCTTCAAGTGGAATTTCTAAACCCAAGTCTCCTCTGGCAACCATAACACCATCAACTGCCTGCAAAATTTTTTCAAAATTTTTAACTGCTTCTGGCCTTTCAATCTTTGCAATAATTTTTGTATGAGTACCTGGCCAATTTCCATAACGCTTTGGTTTTTTATAATCTTTTGTTTTTTGGCCGAATTTAGATTCAAGTTTATAAATAGTCTTGCGTAAATTAATAATATCATCTTCATTTTTAACAAAAGATAAAGCTACAAAATCAACACCTTGCTTGAGACCAAATTCTAAATCTTGCCTATCCTTTTTAGTAACAGCTGGGGTAGAAATCTCTGATTTAGGAAAATTCATTCCTTTATGAGCTTTAATTAAGTCACCAATTATTACTTTGCATTTAATTGCCTTATTTTTTATATTTACAACCTTGAGTTCTATTTTAGCATCATCAATTAAAATTGAATCTCCTGCTTTAACGTCTTTATAAAGATCTGGATACTGAATAGGAATAAAAGTTGAAATATTTTTAAGTGTAACTTGATAATTTTCTGGTACTAAAAATATCTCTTCCCCCTTGTCTACTTTAATTCCTTCCTCAGAAACATTACCAATCCTAATTCTTGGTCCTTGAAGATCCTGTAAAATTGCGACTGGCTGATTTAATTTTTTAGATACTGAACGAATATTTTTTATAAGCATGGAGTGATGCTTATAGGTACCATGAGAAAAATTAAGTCGAGCCACATTAAGTCCGGATTTAACCATTTGTTCAATTTTGGTTTTGCTTTCAGAGGCTGGTCCAATAGTACAGACAATTTTAGTACGCTTCATAATAATATAATGCTAATTACGAATTTATACGAATACTACAAATTTGTAGTGTTCGTATGCTATTTGTAGATTTGTGTTATTTATAACTTGAGAGTTTTGATAACCCATTTACCAAAACCTTTAGCCCAAGGACCAATTACAGGCATTTCCCATTTTTCACCTTGTAAAGCTTTGATAATTCCAACAATTGAGGCTATTCCAATAAGTACATTTACTAGCCAGCCAAAAACTGGAATAAAAATGCAAGGAAGAGAAATTACAAATAAAAGTGTTCCTTGGCTAGCATGAAATTTTACATATTCATTGTCTTTTCTAGCAGCTAAGGCGACAAGGCTTAAAATCCAAAGGTAGCCTACTGCAGCCCAAACTTTTTTTTCTGAAGGGTCAATTTGTGGTTTTGATTCGCTCATAATTTTTAAAAAATTAATTTAATTAACAAAATTATTATAACATAAAACTTGACAAATTAAAAATATATGCTAATATTATAACTTGCGTCTAAACTAAAGGCCGGAAAATATATAGGAGGAATACCATGGCCGAAGACAAAAACACTCAAGAAGAAAAATCTGGCTGCCAATGCGGTGGTCATTGTTTGAAGCAGCAACATGGCCTAATTGGATTTACCGCTAAGGTTTTAAGCGGAGAAATTGAATTAGGAGGTTGCGCTTGCAATCAAACAGAAGAATAGACCTTGAGCCAAACCGCGCAGTCCAAAGGACTCGCGGTTTTATTTTTTAAAAAAGCTTGCTTAACAGCTGCTAAACAAGCTTGAAGATTTTTTTAGCCTTGTTGCGGCTTGCCACTCAAATTGACTCGGCCCATACTGTTGATTTCAAGAATGCTGACAGGAATAACGTCACCGAGAGAAACAAAAGCTTCAGCTGAACCACGATTTTCCCGAGTCCAACCAGGCATTTCACTAATGTGAATTAAGCCTTCCTGGTGCGGCGTAAACAGAGCAAAAGCACCAAACGGCAATACCTTGGTAACCAGGGCATGGAACTGACTTCCGACTTTAACGGACTGTTCTAAGTTTTTCACAAAGGCTAGTGCCTTTTTCCCAACTTCGACGTTGGGAACGCTAATTCGGACATTGCCGCTTTGCTTAAGAAAAACTGTAGAACCAAGCCTGGCTAAAAGGAACTTACCTTGTTTTCTGCCCCGAAGAAAATCTCGGGCAGCTTGAGGTGAAATCCGAGTCTTCACATACATGAACGGCCCTCCTTCCTGTTTTGAATTTGCTTTGTAGTTAAAGACAATTTTTACATTATTTCAAATTATAAAAAAAGTCAACTATAAAGCCCCAGCTATTCAGCTGGGGCTTTTTATATAAAATTCTGAAATAAATTCAGAATGACAATCAATTTACATCATTGGCATTCCGCCACCCATACCTGGCATACCGGCTGGCATAGCTGAGGCACCATCATCTTTACCTGGAATATCGGTAATAACTGTTTCCATGGTAATAAGGGTTGAGGCCATTGAAGAAGCATTTTCTAGAGCAGTTCGAGTAACTTTCATTGGATCAACAATTCCGGCTTCAAGCATATTTACCTTTTGACTGGTGTTAAAATCATAACCTGAATTACCGTCAGACAAATCTTTAATTTCATTAAGAATCAAAGAAATATCTTTAATACCAGCGTTTGAAGCAATTTGTCTAAGCGGAGCAGTTAGAGACTGCTGAACAATTTTTGCGCCGACTTTTTCATCGTCAGTTAATTCAATATTTTGTTCTTTGAGTAGATCATTTAAGGCATTTGCAACTTTTACCAAAGCAGCGCCACCACCTGGAACAATACCTTCAGCAATAGCAGCTTTAGTTGCGTTAAGAGCGTCTTCAATTTTAAATTTTCTTTCTTTCATTTCGGTTTCTGTTGCAGCACCAACTTTAATTACGCCAACACCGCCGGCAAGTTTTGCAAGACGTTCTTGAAGTTTTTCTTTATCAAATTCTGAATCGGTTGATTCAATTTCTTTTTTAATCTGACTAACTCTATCTTGAACTTTTGCCTGATCGCCCTTACCGTCAATAATTGTAGTGTATTCTTTAGTAGAAATAACTTTTCTGGCTTGACCAAGTTGTTCTACTTCTACGTTTTCAAGTTTTAGACCTAAGTCTTCAGAAATCACTGTACCACCAGTTAAAACGGCAATATCATTTAACATTTCTTTTCTACGGTCGCCAAAACCAGGAGCCTTAACACCTAAGACATTAAAAGTACCGCGAATCTTGTTGACTACAAAAGTAGCCAAAGCTTCGCCTTCAATTTCGTCAGCAATAATTACCATTTCTTTTTTGCCACTTTGGGCAATTTTTTCTAGTAAAGGCAATACATCTTGAACTGAAGAAATTTTTTGATCAGTAATTAAAATGTAAGGCTCTTCAAAATCAGCTTCCATGCGTTCAGAATTTGTAATCATGTATGGAGAAACATAACCTTTATCAAAACGCATACCTTTTACAACTTCTTTTTCTAAACCAAATTTTTGACCTTCTTCAACGGTTACAACACCGTCTTTTCCAACTTCTTGCATGATGTCTGCAATCATTTGACCAACTTGAGGGTCAAGTGAAGAAATAGATGCTACCTGAGCAATTTCTTTTTGATCTTCAACTGGTTTAGTAATTTTTTTAAGACCTTCGATTGCTGCATTAACAGTTTTTTGGATACCACTCTTTAAAGAAATTGGGTCGGTTCCAGCAGCAACATTTTTTAATCCTTCTTCAATCATTGCCTGAGCAAGTACAGTGGCGGTAGTAGTACCATCTCCGGCAACGTCATTAGTTTTTTCAGAGACTTCTTTAACTAAAGAAGCACCAACATTTTCAAACTTGTCTTCAAGTTCGATTTCCTTAGCAATAGTTACGCCATCGTTTGTAACAACTGGCGAACCAAAACCTTTGTCTAAAACGACATTTCTACCTTTAGGGCCAAGGCTGACTTTAACTGCATCTGCAACTTGGTCAATTCCTTTTTTGACTGCCCCGCGGGCTTTTTCATCGAATAAAATTTGTTTAGCCATAATTATCTAAGAATTAATTATTAATTATTCAACGACTGCTAAAACGTCTTCGTCGCTTAAAATTTTATATTCAACATCTTCAACTTTGACTTCTTCACCAGCGTACTTACCAAATAAAACCTTATCGCCTTCTTTTAAGCCAAGTTTGTTTATTTTTTCACCGCTACCAATTGCAATAATTTGACCTTCGGCTTTTTTTTCTTTATCAACTGTGTCTGGCAAAATAATACCAGCCTTAGTTGTTTCTTCTTCGGTGATTGGTTTTACTACAATTCTGTCTCCTAATGGTTTTAATTTCATAAATTTTTCAAGTAATTATTAATAATTATAGGGGGATAAATTAGCACTCTATAGTGTAGAGTGCTAAATATCCTTAGTGAATTTATTTTATGACAACTTTTAAGTAGTGTCAAGTCTCTTAATTTGTTTTAAATTAAGCCCTAAAATAAGGAAAAAAACAAGCATACCAAAATTAAGAGTCCAAAAATAATGATCAAATAGACTAATTACTAGAATAGCTACCATGGCCAGAAAAAATATTACTTTTTCTAGAGAAATAGCAGTTTTTTTAAACTGCCATAAAAATAATCCGGCCACTGCTAAAAATATTAAAAAACCAAAAATACCAAGTTCGGCCAAAATTAACAAATAAATATTATGAACTGGCTGGTAATAATACCCTGGCCAAGAACCGTTTACTATTTGATAAACCCCTAAAGTGTAATTGCCAATACCTGTCCCCCACCAAGGGTAATGTTTAATAATTTCTATAGCCTGCTTAGTAAAAGCAACTCTTAAATAAATAGAAGCAACTTCCAAATCTTGCTCACCAGTTAGGCGTGTCAGTAAAGGTTGTTGAAAATTAAAAGCCAGTATTACAAAAATAATTGTAATTAACAAAACCAGCTTAAAAAAATTGTTACGCCATAAATAATTTTTATAACGCAACAACCAAAGGCCTAAGATAGCTAAGGTTAAAAATAAGGCAACCCAGGATGAACGAGAAAATGAAAAAAATATTGCTGGTACAATTGCCAAAAGGCTTAGAATAAGAAAAATGCGTTGATTTAATTTCTTAGCATTAAATGAAAGATAAATTAAAAATAATAATCCAATCACTAAAAAACCAGCCATGATATTTGGATGAGGTAAGCTGCCGTATGCTCTAAGCCAACGTTCACTATTAGTTTGTAAAATAATTGAACCGCCAACAGTTGGATAATGTTCTGCTAAACCTAACCATTTATTCGCAAAAACATACTGATTAAAGAATTGCCAAATAGCGAAGACACCCTGAACAGCGGCTGAAGCAACCCAACAAGTAGCAATTTTTTGATAATTAAAATTAAAAATTAAAACCATTGAAAGCAAAGCAACTGATTCAAATAATACTACAAAACGGTAATAAGCAAGTTGGGAATTCAATGACCAAACTACAGAGAGTCCAGCAACGAGCAAAAATAAAATTAATAACCAATATATTAAAATTCCAGGATTTTTTAAACGAGAAAAAAAATTGTCAAATTTTATTTTTTTAAAAGTACGATTTTTAAAAAGCCAAACTAAGTAGAGAGTTAAAATTGTCCAAAGTAAAATTTCAATACCATAAAGACTAAGCCGGCCATACTCCCAAACAAAACCATTTAAATAAGCATCCTGCCAAATCAGTCTAGTTTGCCAGGGCAAAAGAAAAATAAAAAAATAAAAACTATATTCAATTATTGTACTCAATTTTGCCATCAATTTTTCTAATAAATTTAGGTCGTTCAATATAAAAATAAATAACTATTGTGGCTAAGGTTGCACCAATAGTGTTGAAAAGTAAATCTAGGGCATTATTAAAATATCCACCAACCTTTTCAGCGGCACCAAAAAGTACTACGGCTACTAATTCAACTAGCTCGTTGATAGTGCCAAGACCAATGGCCATTAAAATTAGGATTATAGCAAAAATAGGATAACGAGTTTTTACTTGGGGATCAATAAAATTACAGAGTAAGCTGTATAAAGCAAGCGTAGCAATAAAAGTAGCAAAAGTATGAATTAGATTATCATAACGAATTAACCCAGGAACAAAATATAAATCATAAAGTCTAGTATTCCAAAGATAAAAATTACCTCCTAAGAGATGTAAAAATCCTAAAACAGATAAGTTTAATAGAATAAAAAAACCAAGATGCAAAAACTTATTGATATAAATTATAGTATAAATCAAAACGACCATTAAAACAGTATAGTATAAAAATTCAAAATTACTATAAATAACAGCGTTTATTGTGAAAGCTAAAAGATAAACCACTGTAAAAGCTAAGATAACGTAATTTTTATTTTTAATTAAATAATTCATAGGCCTATACTATTTAATTTTTTTTGCCATTTAGTACGATAAAAATCTCTTCTATCTCTTTCATGAAATTTAAGCATAGTATCGTTAATTATAACTCGAGAGTCTGGTTCTTTAGCTAAGCTGTTAGTATTCATCTTCATTTTACCAAGTTGAAGCTTTTTAATAAATCTTTCTAGAAATCTACCAAGATTTCCTTTAATAACCTTTTCGTCTAAAGAATAAGAAAATTTGACTAATTTGTTGTCTTTAACTTGGCGGCGATCACTTAAAAAAGTCTGATAAAAATTAGGTAAGTAATCATCAAGCCAGCTATTAGCGGCCATAAAGCCAGTATAGCTTTCCCGGTCATAAATAGGTGAAAGAGTAGCAAACCAATAAATTAGGTAAGGATCAACTGGTGTGAGGGCAATATCTTTTAAATTTATATGGTCATCTGTAATATAAAAACTTAAACAAATTTTATTAGTAATTTTTTGCTTATGACGACGAAGACCTAAAAGTTGTACGGCTATGGTAATCATAAAACGCGACCAAAAAAGCCGACCTTTTTTAACTACAATAAAAAAATCAATATCGCTGTTTTTGTTAGCATTACTATAACCAGCATTATTACAAACTGCAATCATTTTAATGAAAGCCATCCAACGCAAAGCTTTAGCAGCTTTTAAGGCTAGTTTAAATTTTTTTTCAGCATATTGATAGCGATTAAGTCGAGTGTTAATTAAATCATTTCTGCCTGGAAAAAAATAAAAACCATTCTTAAAATTAATTATATTTTTTGAATTTAAATAATCAAGTTGTTCAATAATCTCTGACAACTTATAAATTTGTTCAGGCTGATAAAGCCACTTATAAATCTCGATAGATGTTAATGGATAATCAAAAATATCAAAAAAAGCCAAAACTTTTAAAATGGCCTTTTCTAAATTGCTATAATTTTTAAATTCACTATTCATTTTGTTTTGGTTTGTCAATTTTTAAAACCTCAACACTTTCATCACTTTCAGAAATTTTAACAACATCCTTATCAATCTTTTTTAATTCAACTTGAGAATTATTGTAAGTATTAACTACAGTTTCTAAATTTTTCCCAAGACGCTTAGTATAATCATCATAAGCAGTGAGGTGTTTTTGCAATAGCTGGACTCGCTTAATTATTTCTTGGGTTTGTTTTTCTAGCTTTAAAGCATTAAGTCCCTGCAAAACAGTTTGGAGATAAGCAGCAAAAGTAGTTGGTGAAACAATAATAACTTTTCTTTCTTTAAAAGCATATTCAACTAAATTTCTAGTATTTACTTTAACAGCACCAACTTCATTAACAAGTAAATCATAATAAATTGCTTCGGCTGGAATAAACATAAAAGCAAAGTCTAATGTACCCTGGTCTTGTTTGATATATTTACTAGTTTCGTCAATTCGTTTTTTTAAATCATTTTTAAAATCATTTTCTAAAACTTTACGACGACTCTCGTCTGTTTCGTCAATAATTCGATTATAATTTTCTAAAGAAAACTTAGCGTCGACTGGAATAATTCCGTCCTTGGTAAAAATTGCTGCATCAACGATATCACCATCGTTAAATTTATACTGGGCCTTAAATGCAGTTGGTGGTAAAATGTTTCCTAAAACCAATTGCAAGCTAGCTTCGCCTAGGTTTCCTCGCTGCTTTTGACTAGTTAAAACCTTTTCTAAATTTTGAATCTGATCCTTGACCCCGACTACTTGTTTGTTAGTTTCTCTTAAACTTGTTAATTCTTGGGCAACATTTTTGACAATACTTAAATTATCGCTAAACTGTTTTTGCATCACCTGGGTTGACTGACCAATTTTGTTGTCTAGGGTTTTACTTATTTCACTAATCTGATTTTGAAGCATCAACATTGATTGATCGTTTTTCTGCTTCTCCAATAAATCCTTAGTTTTTTTATTTAGTAAAAAAATAACTACTGAAAAACCAGCAATTACTAAAGCAATAACGATAAATAGTAAATAATCCATTAAATTTAACTTAAAATTAAAAATTTAGAGGTCAAAACTATAACTTAAAATTAAAAAAAATTATCTTAGATTTTAAGTTTTTAGTTTGATATACAAACTAAATTTAGCACATTTACCAGCTTTAATCAATTGACTTTGAAGCTAAATAATGGTATTCTTGGAGGTGTTAAAAATAAAAAATTAACTATATAAAAGATAAATTGAAAACTAATCTTATCAGCCTTTTAGCTTCGATTTTTAGAGGCTTGATCTATCTCAAAGAAAAATCCCCCCGTTTTACAAAGTGGTTAACTAAACCATTAGGTAAAGCTGGGAGTTTTTTGTTATTGACAATTCTTTTACCTATATACCGAATTTATTTATTAATTAAAAAAATAGTAAATAAATTCTATGCCCCACAAAAAATTAGACATAAAATTATACATCCTTTTTCAAGACGTTATCTAATTCATTTTATAATAATCATAATTAGTTTTTTTGTAGTAGCGGCAAATTTGAATGCTTATGAAGTAAGGAGGGAAGATTTTTTACAAACTAGCGTAGCTTCTGAATTATTTCAATATGAAGACCTTGGATCAATTCAAGAAGAAGGACCAATTACTGGGGGTAAAAAAATTACTCGATATTTAGGTCAAACTGGAGTATCAACTAAGCTTCAAGTAAGCGAGGGCGGTGAAACAGAAGAAATTCTACCAACTACTGTCGCTGGTGATAGCGCTGTTGTTTCCCCTATTCTCTCACCAGTAGAAGAAAACTTAAGAAAACGAGATGAAGTTATTTATTACACAGTTCAACCGGGAGATACTATTTCAGAAATCGCCGAAAAATTCGGAGTAACATCAAACACCCTTCTTTGGGAAAATAATCTATCAGCTTATTCCTTAATTAGACCTGGAGACAAGTTATCTATTTTGCCGACTTCTGGAATTCAACATAAAGTTGTAAGCGGAGACACCATAGCTAGCATTGCAAAAAAATACAGTGTCGATATTGATAAAATTATTGAATACAACAAGCTTGGTTCTGCTGATGATATTAGAATTGGTGAAAGAATAATGATTCCTGGTGGTAAAAAGCCTTATGTTGCTCCTAAATACACTGTTCGAAGCCTTTACCAAGCACCACCTTCAACACCATCTGCGCCAAAAGTTGTTTCAACTGGTAAAATGACTTGGCCTTCTTCGTGCAGAAGAATTACCCAATATTATCGTTGGGGACACTCGGGTCTTGATATTGCCTGCGGTTACGGCAAGCCAATTTATGCAGCTGATTCCGGAAAGATTGTTACTGCTCAAAGTGGCTGGAACGGTGGCTATGGAACTTATATAATTATTGATCACGGAAATGGTAAACAAACCCTTTATGGTCATTTAAGTAAACTTTATGTTAAAGTAGGTGAAACAGTTGAAAAAGGTCAAAATATTGCCGCTGAGGGTTCAACTGGTCGCTCAACTGGCGCTCATGTACACTTTGAAGTTCGCATTGGCGGATCACGAAAAAATCCACTATACTATATTCAATAAATAAAAAATCTTACTTTCTAAATCTCGTATAAATTACCGAGTGGCAAAAAGAAAGTAAGATTTTTTATTTTTTTAAGACTTCTCTAATTTTTTCTACAACTTCCCTAATAGCAATGTTAGATTTGACCAAATAATCAACCGCTCCTAATTCTTTTCCCTTAATTATATCCTCTTCCTGCCCTAAATTAGATAGAATAATTACTGGGATAGATTTTGTTGATGCGTCTTTTTTAAGATCAGATAAGGCTTCAAAACCATCTTTACGGGGCATAACTAAATCTAAAAGAATAATATCTGGTTTTTTATTTTTTGCTTCTTCTACTGCTTCTTCGCCATTCATTGCCAATATTACATCAAACCCTTCTTTTTTAAGTTTTGCACCATAAGCTTTTGATAAAAAACGATCATCTTCTGCTACTAATACTTTAGGCATAATATAATTTTATTAATATTAATTTAAAACTTTATTTATTTTATCAACTACATCCTCCAAAGAATAATTTGATTTAACTAAATATTCATAGCTGCCAGCGTCCATGGCTTCAGAAAGTTTTTTACTGTCATTTAAATTGGTCAACATAATAACAGGGGTTTTATCACCTTTCTCTCTTAGCTTTTTAAGCATGGTAATGCCATCCATTTTTGGCATAATAATATCAAGTAAAACTAGATCTGGTTTCGTTTCTTGAATTTTTCTTAAACCTTCTTCACCATTAAATGCCATAACCACTTCAAATCCGGATTTATTTAATTTCTTTTCCAAAGCACCAACAAGTGATTTTTCGTCCTCAACAATTAGAACTTTTTTTGATCCCATATTTTTATAAATTATTAATTATATATTACTATAATTTTTTTGAAAAATCCACTACACCACCAGTAGAGCTGAATTCAACTAACTTGCCAGAAACACCGTCAAAATATTCACTTTCATTTTTACCCTAACTTTCTCGTACCCTTTTTTTCCGGCATACCTGAAAGAGGTAATGTAGCATAAAATGTAGAACCTTTATTTTCAGCCGACTCAAACCAAACCTTACCACCTGAATGTTCAATAATTTGTTTTACGATATAAAGTCCGAGACCAGTACCTTCAACATCTTTTTCTTTAACATTGTCTGCTCGATATAATTTTTCAAATATTTGAGACTGCGAATTACGAGGAATTCCCATCCCTGTATCAGATACCCTAATTAAAAAATTATTCTTTTGTTTTTCAATATTTAAACCAACTGTTCCTTTTTCTTTATTATATTTAACAGCATTGGAGAGAAAATTCTGAAATACAATTCGTAAAAGTTCAGGATCAGCCTTAATTTTAATTTTATTTGGTTTATATTTTTTATGAATCACTAACTTCTTTTCTTTAATCTTTACTACCAATTCTTCTAAAACACTTTCGGCAATTTTAGTCATATTAACCATCTTAGGCTCAACAGTAAAAGTTCCAAGCTCTAATCTAGAAACATTTAATAAGGAGTTAACAAGATCTATCATTCTTTGGTTTCCTTTATAAACCATATTTAGATAATCTTTTTGCTCTTTATTTATTTTTCCAGCGTCTCCGGCTAAAAGCATTTCTGTATACCAACTAATTGCCGAAAGCGGAGTGCGTAACTGATGAGAAGCCAAAGAAACAAATTCGGTTTTGGCTTTGTCAATACTCTTTTCTAAAGTAATATCTCTAAAAACCTGAACCGTACCAATAATTTTGTTTTCCAACACAAAAGGCGTAACTACAATACCAGCGACAAACTTAGTGCCGTCACGACGAACATAATAGTAAGTATCAGAAGGAGAAATTTCTACTTTTTTTCCTGTTGACAAGGCCTTCACCATTGGTCTTTTAATAATAGAAATTTCTTTGCCATTTTCGTCAATCAATTTTAAAATCTTAGTAATTGATTTGCCAATTACTTCTTTTTCCGTCCAGCCAGTCATGCTTTCGGCTGAATTATTTATAGTTGTTATTTTTCCATCTTGATCAGTGGCAATTATTCCATCACCCACATTTTCTAAGAGTGATTCTAATCTAATTTTTTCAGTAGCTAAATTTTGGCTTCTCTCTTTTAAATTTTCTGCTAATAATTTTGATCTTTGTTTTTCAGCTTCAACATCTTCTAGAATATTTAATACCGCTTTTTGTTGATTTCTTAATTCTTTTTGTTTACTTAATATATTTTTAGTTTGTTCTTTTACTTTAATTTCAACGCTTTCTCTAGATTTTTTAATTGCTTCAGCCATCTTGTTAAATTCAATAGCTAAAAGACCTACCTCATCTTTAGATTTAATATCTGTTTTATAATTGTAATCTCCTTCGGAAATAATTTCTACGCCCTCTTTTAACTTAATTATTGGACTAACAACCGTATTGGCAATAAAAATACCAACCAGTGTAACGGTAAAAACTATAATAATAAAAATTAATATATAATTAATTAAGAGCTGATTTTTTATATTACCCATTGTTTCAGATTTATCAATTTTTACTACTAGGCCTAATTTTCCAGTTTTAATATATTCAGAAGCGGCAAATACAGCTTTATTTCTATAGTCTAAAGTATTTTCAAAAATATTGGTTTTACCAGCTAATGCCTGCTTCATGGGTTCTGCAACAAGAGGGCTTTCTAATTCTTGAGGAACAGCCTCCTTTTCAAAAAGTCTTTCAAAAATATATTTTCTATTGCCTTCTTCTTTAATGGCAATAAGAACTTCACCGGTTTCTCCCAAACCGTTTTTATCCTTAACTATTAATTCTAATAAATCTGAACTAACGACAGTAATTCCAACACCTATTAACTCACCATCTAAAGTAAAAGGACCGGAGACAAATATTTTATATACACCATTTTCTTTAACAAAATAAATATCATTTTTTATCTTACCATTGATAAAAAAATCTTTATTATGAACATCTATTCCCAAAAATTTTTCATTTGTAGATGTAATAATAAAACCGTCTAAACCAACTATACAAATTCTTTCAATCTCTTCTACAGAATCTTTAGCATCAGCTATAATTTCCTGCATTGTATCTACCAAATCCTGAGTTGGATTTTGATTATAAATTTTTAATGTACTTCTTAATTTATTTCTACTAGTTACTAATTTTAATCTTTCAATGTTTTGTTTAAGGTAGGTTTCAATGTGATTAGATCTATCAGCAGCAGTTGTTTCTAAATGAGATAAAATATTATTTTTTATAATTTTAGTTGAAGATAAATAATTACTAGTTGTACCAAAAATAGCGCCCAAAAAAGCAACAGAGAAAAAAGTAATAATTATTTTTGTTCTAATCTTCATTTATTTTTTAACTTATCTTTTAGTTCTTTGATTTCTTTTTTTAATTCAATCATTTTTAATTCTCTACCAGTCATTGTATTATTAAGTTTTTCTAATTCCAAAGTTCTTTTTTCAACTATTTTTTCAATATCAGTTCTAGAATTTTTCAATTTATATGCCATATCATTAAAACTTCTAGCTAAGTCACCTATTTCGTCACCGGTTTTAATAATAATTTTTTGATTTATTTTATTACTACCAATATCTTTAACAAAATCATTTAGCCTTTTTAGTGGTTTAAATGATTGATTAAATATTAAATAAATAATAATTGCAATAATAAATGCCGACAAAAAATTAAATATGCTTAAAACAAAAGAGACTTCAACGGCCTGAGCTGTAAATTTTTCAGCATCTCTTTTAACAATAACGTAAATTGGAAAATCCTCAATTTTAACAAAAGAAATTATTTCATTAATATTATTTATTTCGTTATATTCTTCCAAAACTGCTGATTCTGTTTTTTTATTAATTAATTTTTGAACATTATTATATATTAACGGTTCAATTTTAATATCAGGAAATCTTTTTTTGTTTATAATTTCGTCTTTATCATCATAACTTAAAGTTCCTAAACTACTATATATAATTTCTTTATTATTGGAATAAATGATAACCCCAGAATCATCAGCTATAATATTTTGATCATTATAATTAATATAATTATTTAACTCTACCGATTCATCAATTACATCAGGCTTCATTTTAGCAACCACCACTCCTAATATTTCATTGTTTTCTGTTTTAACTGGACATGAAAAATAGTAACCTAATTTTTTACTCGTTATTCCAACTGCCAAACCAAAACCCGAATTATTGTTAATTGCCTGAACAAAATATTCACGAAAACTATAATTATTACCAACAAATGATTCGTCTGTAGAAACTAATGTTAACCCCTGAGGATCCATAATATAAATAGCTGAATACTGATTACCAATATTGTAAGAATTTAACCTACTTAAGATATCCTGGTTTTGGGCTTGGGGATCATTTTTCAAATAATTAACAATATCAGGGTAAGAACAAATTGTTCCAACTAATAAACTAGACTGATAAAAAATTTGTCTTATTTCATCGGCTCGTTTACTAACAACTAAACTTAAGCTGGTTTTTTGATTTTCAATAAATATTTTTTTAGAGTATAAAAACAATAAATAACTTGAAAATGAATTTAAAATAAAAATAATTAAAACTACAATTATTGTTAATTTATTTTTTAGTGACATTTTAATCATTATTTTACTAAATCTATTAATTCTTTAGCGATTCTCATGTGATCTTTTTCCTGATCACGAATAAATTTAACAACCTTTCTTTCCTCTGGATCTTCAAGAGTTTTTAAAAACTCATTATAAAGGTCACGAGCCTGTTTTTCGATTAAATATAAATCATTAAATATTCGGGCTAATTTTTTATTTTGTTTTGCCATATTCTTTTTTTATTAATTCTCTGAATCTATTTTCGTGTTCAACACTCTCATCAATAAGACGATTAAGTAATTTGACAGCCTTTCTTTTTCTTAAAAGGCTTAAATTTGACTTTTTTAGTTGATCAAGGTAAAAAGTTTGATATTTTCTAATCACAGCCTCTTCTAACTCAACCGCTTCTTGAAACTTTTCAGTCCAAGTCTTTTTCTTTTCAATTGATGCCATACCTGATTTTAATTTCTTAATTTCTTTTTTTAATTCAATCATTTTAAGCTCACGACCAACCATTAAATTATTTATTTTTTCAAGCTCTTCGTTTCTTCTCTGTGAATCTTCTTGATTTTCTCTAAGTTTTTTTTCGGTTTTTTTTCTATAAGTAATATCGTAAGCAGAGGAATAAGACACGTTTTCTTCTGGCACTGGATGAGCCGACCATTCCAACCATACGTAATCGCCTTTTTTAGTTTTATACCTATTCTCAAATTTTAAAATTTCTTTTCCTTCTTTCATTTGTTCATTAATAGCATTATTAGTTTTTTTTACATCTTTTGGATGAATAAAATCAGTAAAAGGCTTAGATAATAATTCTTCTTCTGACCAACCTAATATCTTAGAAAAAGCTGAACTAATTTTTATAAAACGACCTGTTTTTAAATCAGCTTTACAAACCATGTAATTAGAAAGGTTAAACATATTATTAATATCATCTTCTAATTTTTTCTTTTCTGTAATGTCCTCAATTAATCCTCTATACTCAATAACTTTGCCTTGTTTATTTCTAATAATAAATGTTCTATCATTAATAACTTTAATTTTTTCTTTCTTAGTAATAATCCGATAAGGCTGATGTTTAAATGATTTTACTTTTAAATTCTCGCTATTCTCTTTTACTTCTTGAAACACCCTGCTTAAATCTTTTGGATGAATAACTTTTTCATAACTAATTTTACCGCTCTTAAAGTCTTGAACGGAATATCCAAAAATATCCACTACATTATTCGAAACGTATTTAATCGGCCAACCTTTTTTATTCAACCAGACAAAAGTCACAATTCCGCTTTCCTCAATAATTTCTTTACTTTCTTTTAATTCTTTTTCTAAGTTAACTCTACCAGTAATATCACGGATAACAACAACTATCATTCCTACCTTATTATTTTGTTTTAAAACGGAAGTATTTACTTCTATAATTTTCAACTCACCTTGACGTGTTTTTACCTCAATAGTATAAAGATCAATCGATTTGCCTTTTAAAACTTCGGCAAAAATTAAAATAATCTTTTTTAAACTTTTTGAAGGAAAAATCTTAGTCAGTTTAAAAACATTACTCCCAATAAGCTCTTCTTTCTTATATCCACTCAAATCTAAAACTGCTTGGTTTAGCTTTAAGATTTTTCCTTTTGTATCTAAAAACAATAAACCATCACCTAACTTATTGAAAACTAAATCTAAATTTTCTAGTAACTTTTCTTCACTGGCCATAATTATTTTAATTTTTCTAATAATTTCATAATCTCAGCAGCATGCTTTTGAATAACCTCTGGTTTACGAAAATTTTTAGAAAATTCTTTTAAACTTTCAATTGCCTTTAAAATATCTTCTTTAGTTGGTTTCTCAAAATTACCGCCGGAATCATTAAACATTTTCCTAACAATTTCCCTACAATATTCTTTATTAACATCTTTATCATCACTTATTGAAGAAGCCTCACAATGAGCATTGTAAAAACATTTTAAAATAGCATCGCGAACCATTAAGGGTGTAACTGTTTTTTCAGTGTCGACTCCATAAATAATTGCCATATATTTTTAGATTAAAAAAAGCCCTAAGAAGCTAAATGCTCTTTGGACTAATTAAGTAAATTATTGAAAAAATTAACCTCCTCATTGAAGTTAATTATAACATTTTTTTTAAATTTTGCCTAACTAAACGCTAAAAAGCTTAAACCAATAATAATTAAGATAATAGCAAGGCTTTTTTGTAAAACTACTGGAGCAGTAATCTTTTCTTTTAAAATTTTTGGAAGCCAAAAAGTAATTCCCAGAGTTAAAATAAATAAAAATAAGTATTGCAGACCTTGGGCAGCTAAGACAATTGCCGGATTTTTTAAAGAAATGACATAATTTAAAATTAAAAATCCAACTGCGGAAGAGGCTTGGCCGGCAATTAAAATTAACTGGTTTGATTTTTTGGAAATTGGAGAGCCCTTTTTTAATTCTTGTTTGATAAATCCTAAATTTTTTGGATTAAGTAAGAATGCAATTCCTGTAATAAAGGCAAAAATTCTAAGCCAAACAAAACCAGAAATAAAACCTTGACCATCATAAATATATTTAGCAGCCGTATAAGAAGCAGCATACATAACTGCCGAGATTAAAGCTAATAATAAATAATTTTTTTTCGAATTAAATTTAATTTGAAAATTTAAGCTAATAAATATTCCACCAACAATTAAAAAGAAAAAACCTATAATTTCTCCTTTAGTTAATAGCTCACTTAGAAAAAACCAAGAAAACAAAAAAGTAAAAACTGCAGTTAGTGAACCAGTTGTGGTAAAAACTCGAGAGGCCTCCCCGCGTTTTAAAGATTTATATAAAAAGAATAAAGCTAAAGTAAAGGTTGAACCGGCAATAAAACTGATAAAAATTTGATAAAGACTTGGGATAAAAAAACCAAAAGGAATTAAAACAACTGCCACCAACCCAAGTACTGAAACAAAAAATACATAAACGACTGGTTGCCCTAAGGCTTTAGTTAAAATAAACTTATCAGTCAGGGCCGTAAGCGCAATAAAAAAGTAAGCTAAAATTAAAAGCAATAACCAATTCATATAAATTGATTATACCAAAAAACTGCACAGGGTGCGATTATGTATCATCCCGACCGATCCTGGTAGTTGCGATTTTATTTAAGAGATCCCGGACCTCGCTTCGCTCGTCCGGGATGACAAATTGGATTTTAGCCAAACATTATCCAACCTGGCTTAAAAATTAAGAGAATTCCTAAGACTAAAATAATGATACCGCCGATAAAGTTTGCCCAGTGAGTATATTTTGTACTAATACCAGTTGCTTGCAAGGTAGTCATAGCAATAAAAAATATTGCTAAATCATCTAGCATGAAGATTAAAATATAAAGAAAAAGATATAAATAATAAACTACGGGCGATAAATCTGAAAGAGATAAAATCTGAGTATAAATAGCAGGCAAACCTGCAGAACAAACTAACTCAATTAAATTAACAGCAAAAGCAACACCAATTATACCAAGTAAGGCCAGCCAAAAAACACGTTGTTCTGTTACTCGACGCAAGCTGTTCATTATCTTTTGTCGTCTTTCTCCATTAGTTACCCTGCAAGTTGCATTACGATTAAACCACCATTCTTTAATATGATATCCCCCGCTACCAATAGCAACCAGGCCAACAATAATTCGAATTATTGAAATAAATCCTAGAAATAAAAATAGATTCAACCAAGCTGATAAAAATAAAAAATAAACTAAAGCAGAAGTAACAATAAAAGCCGAACCAAGTGTCCACATTTTTTTCTTATCTTCTATACCAATTAATAAACTAATTAAAAATAATAGAACCCACATGGCACATGGATTAAAACCATCAACTGCGGCAATTAAAATAGTTAATATTGGTAAAGACCAATTCTTAATATTTATTTCACCAAAAATTGGTAATTCAATATTTTCAATTTCTTTTTTATCTTCACATTCAGTACTTTCTCCATTTACTTCTAGGCCCATAATTTGACCAACTATATCATAACAACCGCCATTAGAATGTTTTTTGATAATTTGTTTAATTTTTTCTCCCGTTGTTTCATCATTTAAATAACCAACTAGAGTTTCATCGCCAATTACTAAAAAAGGTACTCCAGAAATTCGTTGATTAAGCTTCTTACCTACTTCCTGCATCAATTTAGCATTATCTGGATGATTATATATTTCAAATGTTTTAACATTTACATTAGGAAGTTCTTTTTCAAGTTTTTCTAAAAATAAAATTTCTTTATGACAATGTGGACAGCCATCACCATAAAAAAGAGTTAGATAAACAGTTTTATACTGTTCAGCAAACGCAGTAGGTACAACTAAAGTTAATGCAAAAGTTACTACTAAAAGAATAAGTAATTTTTTTTTCATAGTAATATTATTTATCTTTATTTTTTCTTAAGAACTTAATTAAATCTTTTTTATCAATTTCACCTTTCATGCGATCAAATTCATTTCCATTTTTATCTAAAAAAATAAAAACTGGAATATCCTTACCTACATTATAAGCTTCTACTTTATCTTTGTCTTGATCATAGTCAAAATATTCAGTTTCTAACCAAGTGAGTTCTTCTTCAATTTTTTCCCAGCGCGGTTTCATAATGATACACCCAGGACACCAAACCGCACCAAATTTTAAGACTTTCATCTCATTAGAAATTAAATAAGTTAAAAAATGTTTATATCCCGCAATTTCTAACGGGATTCATAATAAAATAACAAATTATATTTTAACAAATAAGTAAGCAATGGTCAATCTCAATATTAAATCCATTTTCTAGTTCTTTTTTTGTAATCAATAAATTCCTGCCCAAAAGTTTTTTCGTTTTTTTCCTCCTCAAAAGGAATAAACATAAAGTGAATAAACAAAAAATATAAAACTGGCCCCAACAAACTAACTAAATTGCCAACAAAAATAAAAAGGCCAAATAATATTAAAAAACCTCCTAAATACATTGGATTACGGCTAAATCTAAAAAGACCTTCAGTAACTAGTTTAGTTGATTTATCAAAATTCTCTGGAGTATTATATTTTTTAAATATCTTCCAAGTCCAGAATATGAAATAGAAACCAACTAAAAATAAAATTACTCCCAATACATTATAAGGAAAAATTATCACATTAAATTGAGGCAATAAAAATCTAGCAGCGATAATTATAATAATTGAAAGATAAAAATATTTAGGTGGAATAGAAATTATTTTACGTTTCATATATTTCAATTATTTTTATTCAGGCAATAAAACCAACAAGCTAAAATATACGACCGCACTTAAAACAAGTCCAGTAATAAAAATATGGGTATTTTTATATTTCCTAGCCATTGGCCACAGCTCGTGAATAGATACAAAAATCATTGCCCCAGCAGCAAAAGACATAAACAGCGGATTCAACTTTGGTAAAAAAGAAACCATTAATAAACCTAATACTGCTCCGGCAGGCTCTGCAAGGCCTGAAATTAACCCAACCTTTAATAAAAACTTTTTACCTTTACCGGCAGCAATTAAAGGTACGGCCATGGCGAACTCCTCTGGAATATTATGAATAGCAATTGCTAAAGCTAATAGCAGACCCATTTTAGGTGAATGAATAAATGAAGTTGCCATGGCAAAGCCTTCAGGGAAATCATGAAGAATTAAACAAAAAGCCACACAATAAGCAGCTTTTAATAAATGCTTGTCAAAAGTTCCTTTACTATGAGTAAAACACGACTCAGGTATTAGAAAATCTAAAAATACAATTAACAACATGCCGAAAATTACAGCAGTTAAAGTCATAATAGTACCGGCTGAATTAATAGATTCAGGGATTAACTCAAAAAACGAAACTAATAACATTATGCCAATAGCAAAACCAATTCCCGCTACAATACCTTTATTATTTTTTTTAAAGTAGAAAGCGGCAACTACACCAATTATAGTGGTGAGTCCAGAAATAAAAGCCAAAACTAATACCCAAATGTAAGTATTTATCATTGTATTATTTAATTATTTTTTAGTTTCTAAAAATCCAGCTACAATTGCTGTAATTGGTACAGCTAAAATTAAACCAATACTACCAGCCATTGCTCCTAGAACTTCTTCGGCAAAAAAATCAAAATTAAGAAATTTTAAATAAGATTCTCCAAAATTTGTAAATGACAATAAAATAAATAACGATGAACCAACGTAAGCAAAAATTAAAGTATTTGCCATGGTACCAATAATATCTTTACCGATTTCCATACCAGAAGTAACTAACTTACGTTTAGTAATATCAGGTTTAGCTTTCTTGATTTCTGACATACCAGAAGCAATCGACATTGACACATCCATAACAGCACCTAAAGCGGCAATAATAATTCCCGAAAAAAGCAAACCTTGAAAATTTAAAGAAAAACTGCCTGCAAGAATACGTGCCTCTTCACTAGATAAACCATTTAAACGAAGTAAGTTCCCAAAAGAAATAACAATTATAGTAGCACAAAGTAAGCCGCCGACGGTACCTAAAATTGCAGCAAAGGTTTTTTTATTTGAACCAGAAATAATAAAAAAAGTAATTACAGTAATAACACTTGAAATTAGCAGGGCAAGCCATATTGGGTTAGTTCCTTTTAGTATTAAAGGAATAAAAACTTTAAATATCAACAATACGGAAATAAATAAACTAATAGCAGATCTTAAACCCTTGGAAGCTCCAACTATAATTAATAGAACGAAAAATAAAGATATTAGAAAAATCATGTAAGGAAACCGATAGTAGTCGTGAATTTGGATTTCAACTTCACTATTAGAAAGTTCTTGGATATAAACAATAACTTTATCTCCTTGCTTAATATCTAAATCAGCTGGATTTACTAATAATGAATTTTCAATAGTTTTTGTTAGACCCTTAAACTTACCGGATAAAATTTTTAAATCAATTTCTTGAACAGAGACCACGACTTTATTTTCCACCTCAGAATCCTGCTGAGCCTCTTCTTTAATAGTTTCTTTAAAATCTAATATAATTGCTTTTTCATAATAAGTTTCAATAGTATCTTGGGCAAAAGAAAAACCAGGAATTAAAAATAATGATAAAAATATAAAAAAATAAAATAATTTAGTTCTCATATAAATTAACAATATAAATATAACGTAAATTATTATCACCAATATTAGTAACATTATGCTTAGTTTCTGGTGGAATATAAATTATTTGTCCAACAGTAACATTTTGTCTTTCCTTTTCATCTTCAACCATAGCATTACCTTCTAAAATAACAATTACCTCTTCCCTTTTTTCGGTAATATGAAGGCCGACGTTTTCTCCTGGTTTTAAAACAACTAAGCCAGACTTAACCTGCTTAGTTTCTTCTAACCCCAATAAACGTCCTGGGTTATCAACTTTTTTTATTATCATTTTTATTCTTTATTTATTTTTAAAGCTTCTCCATTAACTAGGGCTTGGGCTACCTTTTTTCTGGCAGAAGTTAAAATCCTCTGGAAGGTGCTTTGAGAAATATTCATTTTCTTAGCAGCTTCAATTTGATCTAGACCTAAAAAATCTTTTAAACGAAGGCTTTCGATTTCTTCCATAATTAAATCAACCTCGTCTAAATCTCTCATAGGTATTCCACGAGGTTTAAAATAATTGGCATTTGCACGCCAACGAATTCTTCTACCTTTTCTTGGTCTTGGCATAATTAAATTAAAATTATATTTATTTATTATAGCATAAGGCAGGGTAAAACCCCCACCTTATGCTTTGATAATTACTTTCGATTCTTTAGATTTTTTATCTCATCTTGAACAGCTTTAAGCTCTTCCTTTAAATACTGTTCTTCCTGGGCAAGAAATTCTTCATTATCTACAGTATCAGCTACTGGCCATGGACGTTGAAATCCAACCATTCTTCTAAAACCTCTTCCCATACCACGTCTAAATCCCATGCCTCCAACACATGCACCCATACCACGACCTGTTAAAGGACCCATACCTTGAGGTCCAGTTCCGTCAAAATAAGGCATAATTTTTCCTTTCTAAATATTATTACTAAATATACTAAAAAATATTAGAAAAATTAAAAAAATCTTTGCCCCACCCGTATAAACCGAGCAGGGCTATAAGATTTTTTAGGCTTTACTGCTATTCTGAGCAGAATTTCTTCTTAAACCTCTACCTGTTCTATTAGAGCCTTGTCCTCTGCCCATGCCTTTTCCTCTGCCGTCAAAAGGTCTGCCTTGAGGTTTAGCACCTTCGCAATTACCCATTTGACCGCCGGTTTTAGCACCTTGACCAGCAGGGCCTTTTCCATCTAAATTTGGCATAATTTTTCCTTTCTGGGCATATTTAATAGTTATGAATATATACCCATAATTATACTAGCACCCTTTGAAAGGCTTGTCAAGCCCCGAGGTTATTTTTGCCAGAGCCAAGGCCAATTTTTTGAATCATTTATATAACCATGTTTTTCAGGGTTCCAAATAATATAATTATAATGATTTTCAAAATCCCAATCATTGCCAATAATATGGTAATGAAAACTCTTTTGCCAAACCGGCGGCAATTTAACATATTTGTTGTAGGTGAGGCATCTTGCCTCACCGTTACCGCGAGACGAGACAAGGATGCCTCGTCTCTGTGATTCGTTTATTTTTTGTGAAGTATAACTTTTCAAATCATGCATAATCTCTGAAACATTTTTCTTCAAAGGCATTAATAACAAATGAAAATGATCTGGCAGTAAAACTCCAGCTGAAATTTTAAAATCTCCCCGGCTTTCAAGAAATTTCAGAATTCTCTTAAAAATCTGCGAATATTTTTGATTGGCAAAAATTGGTTTATTATAAAATGTTTTGACAGTAACAAAATAATATTCATCATCTAAGTAAATAAGAGGGGGTTTATTCTTCCACTTATACATAAACTATTCCATCTTCGGTCGATATTGCAAGGCTTCTGCAATGTGATCAGTTTTTATATCCTCTTTTCCTTCTAGGTCAGCAATGGTGCGGGCTAGCTTTAATATTCTAAAATAAGACCTAGCAGAAAGACCAAGTTGATTTACTGCCTGACGTAAGAGTTCAATGCTGGTCTTTTCAATTGGGCAAAATTCTTTAGTTTGACGCGAAGACATTTCAGCATTGGTTATAATACCTAAACCTTCAAATCTTTGGCTTTGAATGAACCTAGCTTTTTCTACTCGGGCCCTAATTTCTTTTGAACTCTCCCCTATCTGACCACTAGTTAATTTATCAAACTTTACTTTTGGCACCTCAACATGTAAATCAATTCTATCTAAAAGTGGGCCTGAAATTTTCTTTTGATAATTAATAACTTGATTAGGTAAACAAGAACAATTTTTATCTGGATCATTTAAATAGCCACAAGGACAAGGATTCATAGCGGCTACTAAAATAAATTTTGCTGGAAATTTTAAGGTTCCAGCTGCGCGTGAAACTGAAATAATGCCATCCTCTAGCGGTTGACGTAAATTTTCCAAAACAATTCGAGGGAACTCCGGAAATTCGTCAAGAAATAAAATACCACGATGAGCAAGAGAAATTTCACCAGGTCTTGGCCAGGAACCGCCACCTACTAAAGCCACCGAGGAAGCGCTATGATGAGGAGAACGAAAAGGCCGACTAGTTATTAAAGGTTTATTAGAAGGTAAAAGACCAGCAACACTATAAATTCTGGTTACTTCCAAAGATTCAGCCATTGTTATTTTTGGCAAAATAGTAGTCATTGTTTTTGCAAGCATGGTTTTACCACTTCCCGGTACTCCAGACATTAGAATGTTGTGTCCACCAGCAGCAGCAATTTCTAAGGCGCGTTTAACATGCTGTTGACCTTTTACATAACTCATGTCAAAACTTTGATTAACTTCATTTTTAAAAATTAAATCAAGATTAAGCCTCTGAGATGGTTTAATCTTTTTCTGGCCAGATAAATGGTTAACTAATTGCGTTAAATTTTCTAAGGCAAAAATTTCTAAACCAGAAACTAAACCTGCTTCGGCAGCGTTTTCTTTAGGCAAATAAATAGTTTTAATATTTTTCTTTTTGGCCTCAAGACAAATAGAAATTATTCCAGAAATCGGGCGCAATTGACCGTCTAAGGCAAGTTCGCCAATAAATAACTGCTTATTAAAATCAACCTGTAAAAATAATTGCTTACTGGCTAACATAATACTAATTGCAATTGGTAAATCATAAGAAGGACCTGCCTTTCGAAGGTCGGCTGGAGCAAGATTAACTGTAATTCTTCCACGAGGAAACTCAAAGCTAGAATTTTTAAGAGCAGAGCGTACCCGCTCCTTTGATTCATCAACCGCTTTGTCGGGCAGACCAACAATAAAAAACTTAGGTAAACCATTGGAAGTATCAGCCTCGACTTCGACTAACTCGCAGTTTAAGCCTAAAACGGCTGCAGAAATTATTTTTGAAGACATAAGATTAAAACTTAATAATAATTACATCCTGTCATTCTAAATCTTAAGGTGGTGATGATAATAAAAAAACGCCCTGATGGGCGCTATGTTGATTTAATTAATTGTTAAACTTATCTTATAATATAAATAAAGTAATGTCTAGTATACATATTGACTCTAAAAACATCTGGTGGTAAACTTAAATACTTTTGTTTTTCCAAAGAAAGAAAAAGGAGAGGCATAATGGCAAGGATAAAACCAATAACTAAGCCTGGTGTTTGCATTAAACATGGCTGCAATTTGCATCACAAAAACGAAGCAAACCTAGACAGTAAGTCATTCTGCCCCATGTGTAAGACAGAGGGTAACAAGTCAACTACTCTTTAAACGAGAAATATGGGAGGAATCCTAAATGAAAAGGGTTAAAGAAGTAGGTGAAAAACAAATCTGTCACATGTGTAAGACAGACCATATCAGTCCAGTTATAATGTTGGAATGTCCATGTGGAAGGCAGTTTTGTCCTTCATGTGAATTTGAAACAATGCCTGAAAGTGATGGCTCGGTAATAAGATGCCCGGGATGCAAACAAGTTGTCCTGTTGCCTCACGCTCCAGACCAGACTCAAGAAACAGGGACTAGCTAAGGCTAGTCCTTTTATTTTTATCAAAAAAAATATCAACTATTAAAATTACTGCACCAATTGTTATCATGGCATCGGCCAAGTTAAAAACTGTAAACCAAGGAATATCTATATAATCAATTACAAAGCCCCAACGTAAACGATCGATTAAATTTGAAATTGCACCAACAATAATTAAGGTTAAGGAAAAAATATTGATCAAGTTTCCATCTTGATAGGCTTTTGATAAAAAATTAAACAAAATAAAAATAGTAACAATAACTAAACCAATCAAAATAGCCTGATCCATGTTTATACCAAAAGCAATACCCTCATTGGTTGCTAAATTAAAAGTTAAAAGACTACTAAAAAAATCACCGCCAAAGGTTTCGGCGGGATTTTTAATAAAATAAAATTTTACTACTCGATCAAGAAAAAATAACAACAAGATTGTTAGGTTCAAACTAAAATATTTTTTAAACATCTTGTTTAGGCTTCACCTTTTAACTTCTTTTTACATTCAACACAGGATCCTGAGGTTGGGCGAACCTTTAGGCGTTCTTCTTCGATTTCTTTACCGCAATGATTACAGATACCATATTTTCCGGCTTCAATATTTGCCAACGCCTTATTGACATCGCGAAGCTGTTTTTCTAAAGCATGCTCAATAGAAAGTCGGTCACTATATTCTGCAACCTCAGCAGCATTTTCATCATCATCATTTCCAAATTCAGGAAAATCAGAACGATAATTATCTTTGATCGTTTTGTCCTTGTGAGCAAAATCAGCTAGATCAGCTTCGAGCTGTTTTTTTTCTGCTTCAAGTTTGTTTTTGATTGTCTCTAAAGTTTGTTTGTCCATATTTTTGTTATCATTATTATTATATCATTCTAAAATTATGTCAACAAGCAAATAAAAAACTATAGAATAAAAAAGAGGCGCGGTTGTCGCGCCCTATAATACATTGTTAATATATGGCGTCCGCGCCTCAGAAACTTTCAACGGACGTCCATATACGCGGTAGGCAGAAAACCAACTATATGGTTTGCTATCTACCGAGTATACAGACAGTGACCGCGAAAGCGGTTGAAGCTTCTACTGACTGAAGCAGCTCCTCTACCCTTCTTTGGTTAGGACTCTCTTTATGGGCCCTTCAACCGTTATATTTTGTTTTTATTTTTGTAGGACATAGCCAGATTTATGTCCCGGAGGATAGAAAGAATAGTAGAGAAGAAAAAAATTTCTCCAACATCTTGGGGAAACTTTTCTAAATTTTCAAAGATAACGGTTGAACTAGGTTACATTATTAATATATCACATAAAAAAGGACTTGTCAATAGTTTAGAGATTTTTTTAAAAAAATCGTTTCTGTTTAGCTATTTTTTGCCCTTTACAAAACCTAAAAAAATTATTTTATTAATGAACTAATTATTAACATTTTATCCACACCCACTAAAATAAGCTAATACAGCCTCTAATTTCTCCATTTTTTTCTTCAGTTAATAAAATTGAGCCATCTGGTAAATAATTTTTTAAATTATCAAGGATATTTTGCGAATTAAAAATTAAATATCGATTAGTAACCTGACAACTATTAATTAAATTACTAATATTAATCCCCTCTTGAAAATCTAAATTAATTAAATTTATTTGATTAGAAATAATTAGATAATTATCTTTTATACTATAAGCTAATTCAAAATTCAAAGATTCTTGTGCTATAGAAAATACGTTATTTTCGATTTCAATCCACTGCCAACTTTCGGGTTGGGCTAATAACTCAACGGCAAAACTTCCATCAGGAAGTAATCTTTGTTTTTCGGTTGGTACTTTTTGAGCTAGAATAATTCTTACTAAATCTTTAAAATTATCTAGATCTTCTGAAGCGGGTTTATTAGTCACTAAAACAAAATCAAAACCAAAAACTGATTTATCATTTTTATTAAAAATTATTATTTCAGAAGGTTGTTTTAATAAATTAACAGCCTTGTTTAATTCAAAATTATAAATTGACTTATAATTCTCTGAGGTTTGATTATAAAAATCTAAATAATCACTTTCAAGTTTACTCCAGTTACTAAAAACGTCAGCTAAACTTATTCCAGAAATATAAAAACCAAAATCAACCGGTAGATTATTTAATAATGATTTATAATTACTGGCACCTGAAGAAGAAACACCAGAAATGTTTATTTGCCAGTTATCTTTTTTTTGATTTAAAGATAGATAAATATCATCGTTGACTACCTGGGTAAAAATCTTATTTGTTAAACCCTGATTTTGATTTAAATAATTTTTTAAATTATTAGAACTGACATAAACCCTGCCTAAACCAGATTTTATTTTATCTTTATTAATTTGAGTGGCCAAAGAAAAAGTTTTTGAGGAATTAACACTGCTAATTTTATCAACTAACATTTGATGATTACTAACTACTAGAATATCTTTGCCAATTTTTAAACTAGGAATTTGATTTAACACTTCATCGGTAATATCCTTTTTTAATTTAAATAAAAAAACCGATTGAAGGATATTATTTTCATCTGGAAGTAAAATAACCGCAGCTTGAGTAGAACTTTCTAGCAAGGTATTTTTAAAATTAACATCTACTAATATATCGTTTTCAATTTTATTAAAAAAATCAGCAAATGGAAATTCTTTTAATTTAATATTTTGCCAGGGAAAAATTGATTCTTTAATTTGAGCATAAACAATTGAATCAATCGGGGCTAATTTTATTAAATGATCAGTATTTTTATTTTTAAGCCAAAGAAAACCTAAGAGAGACAAAAAAAGTAATAAGACAATAAGAAAAATCCCTCCCCAAAAAACCCAGGGCATAAAATTTCTTTTAGCAGAGGTATCGCCTGACGGCAAAACCTCAGGGTTTTTTGTAGGGAAGGATTCTTCCATATTACTATTTTAAAGTTTTATTGTTTTATCTTTTTTTGAAGAATTTTTTTGGGCCTCTTTTGTCGTCTTTTCTATATTTATTATTAAAGCCACCTTCAGGCCTTGGTAGTAAAGCCTTCATTGAAAGATTTACTCTTCCTTTTTCATCTATTTTAATTACCTTTACTTTTACAATATCACCAACCTTAACAACATCTGAAACTTGATTGGTTCTTTCGTGGGCAAGTTCGGAGATATGGATCATACCTTCCTGGCCTGGAAGAATTTCAACCATAGCGCCAAAATCAAATAAACGAGTAACAGGTCCTTCAAATGTTTCACCTACTTCTACTTCGCGGACAATATTTTTAATCCAATCAACAGCTTTGGCTGTATCGGAATCTTCTGTACCAGTTACCATTACCATACCGTCATCTTCAATATCAATCTGAACACCAGTCTCATCAATAATTTGATTAATTACTTTACCGCCAGGACCAATTACTTCTCTGATCTTATCTGGATTAATGTTGAAAGATATAATCTTTGGTGAATACTGAGAAAGTTCTGATCGTGGTTTATCAATTGCTTTGTCCATTACAGCTAAAATTTCTAAACGAGCATCAAGACCTTGAGAAAAAGTTTGTTTAACAATTTCTAAAGGCAGGCCTTTTGTTTTAGTATCTAGCTGAATTGCAGTAATACCGTCTTTAGTACCAGCAATCTTGAAATCCATACCACCTTGGCCGTCTTCCAAATCTTGTAAGTCGGTTAAAATGGTAAATTTGTCATTTTCTTCGTCTGAAGCAACACCCATTGCAATACCAGCAACCGCCTTTTTAATAGGCACACCAGCATCCATTAAAGCAAGGCTTGAACCACAAACTGAAGCCTGAGAAGAAGAACCATTAGAGCCTAGAACTTCTGAAACTACTCTAATAGTATAAGGAAAAGATTCTTTGTCTGGCATCATTGGTCTAATAGCCTTCTCTGCTAAAGCACCGTGGCCGATGTCACGCCTAGAAGGGCTTCCAATTCGACCAGCTTCACCAACTGAATAAGGAGGAAAATTATAATGATGCATAAAACGCTTCTTACCGCTTTCTTCTAAACCTTCAAGAAATTGCTCATCACCAGGAGAACCTAAAGTAACAACAGATAAAACTTGGGTTTCACCTCGATTAAACAAAGCAGAACCGTGAGTTCGAGGCAAAAGACCAACACTGGCCTCTAAATTTCTAATTTCAGTTAGTTTTCTGCCATCAACACGCTTTTGCTCTTCTAGGATTGCTCTGGTAACTTCCTTTTCGGCAAAAGTATCAACTAAAGGTAAAGCCTTTTTGCGTCGATCTTTTCCAATACCTTCACTCTCTAAATAAGTAAGTAAATCTTCCTTAGCTTTTACTAGAGCAGTTTTTCGTTCGATTTTAGTAGTAAGTTTTTTATCAAACAAAACTTTAGGAATATTTTTTTCAATCCATTCCTGAGTTTTAGTAACTAATTCTTTTTGAGCTTCTGGAGTTTCATCTTCTTCTTCAGCTACAGCTGCATCAGGCACTGATTTTTCTTTACCAACTGCTTTGGTAACTTCATTAATAAGTTTGATGATTGGATCAATATTTTTTAAGGCGTGCTCAATAGCGCCATAAGCAATATCTTCTTTTACTTCCTGACCTTCACATTCAAGCATTAAAAGTTTTTTATCCATTCCAGCAATAATAAAATCAAGTTCTGAATTTTCCCGCTGTTCAAATGTTGGATTAACTACCCATTCATTTTCCACTCTGCCAATACGCATACCGGCTAGCGGACCATTCCAAGGAATATTGGAAATAGATAAAGCAGTAGAGGCTGCAATTAAGCCAACTGCATCTGGATCGTTTTCACCGTCAAAAGAAAGGACTGTTAAAACAACCTGGACTTCGTTTTTAATTTCTTTAGGAAAAAGCGGCCGAATTGCACGGTCAACCAAGCGTGAAGTTAAAACTGCTTCGTCACTTGGACGACCTTCACGTTTAATCCAGCGGCTGCCTTTAATTTTCCCAGCAGCATAAAGCTTTTCTTCGTAATCGACGGAAAGCGGAAAGTAGTCAACACCTTCACGAATTCCACCCATAGTAGCAGTGGCTAATACTACAGTGTCACCAAGGCGCACTGTACATGAACCGCCTGCTTGTAGAGCTAACTCTCCTGTTTCTACGATTAGCTCTTTTCCGGCTAAATCAGCCTTAAAAGTTTTTGGTTTCATAATTTAAACCTCTTTTCAGCTGATGGCAGTAAACACGTCACTAGTAATTACCTATCACCCTAAAAAGAGTAACAAATAACTACTAACAACTTTTACTAACCTAAATCAGCTGATTAATTTATCTTTTTTTTCCTAATTTCTTAATTTTAGGAATTAATTTAATTTTTTTATTTCCATTAATCAGATATTTTTTTGTATCATGACCTAAATCGATAAAATCATCACTAGCTTCTACTAATCTAGAAGAAGTGGTTTTACCAAAAGCCAAAACTTCAACTTGACAGCCTTTATTTTCTTTTAGGTAAGTTAACAATGGAATATAGTCTCCATCACCAGAAACTAAAATAACACTGTCTAGCTTGTCGGCCATTTTAATGGCATCCATAGCAATGCCAACATCCCAATCGGCTTTTTTTGCACCACCGGCAAAAATTTGTAAGTCTTTAGCTTTAACTTCAAAGCCTTGATTGTCTAAAGCGCCAAAAAAACTGCGCTCTTCTTCTGATTCAGATTTAATAACATAAGCAATTGCTCTGATTAATTTTCGATCAGCAATTGCAGTTTTTAAAACTTCTTGGAAATTTACTTTTGCACCATAAAGATTTTTTGCTGAATGATACATATTAGCAACGTCGACAAAAACACCGACGCGCTGTTCTTTGTGTTTTATCATATTTTAAATTTTAATTATTTTTTTCTGCTTGGCTTTCTCGTTCTGCTTCTGCTTCTTTAGCATCTAAGTCTGCTTGTTTTTGCTTTTCGGTTCGAACATCAACAACTTTTATTTTTAGATCCTTAATTAAATCTAAATAAGCCTTTTCGTCTTCCCTCTTTAAATAAGTTAAAAGTCGCCGTCTTTCAGCCACTTTTTTTAATAAACCACGACGTGAAGAAAAATCTTTCTTATGATCTTTAAGATGCTTGGTAAGCTCCTTAATTTCTTCAGTTAAAATAGCAATTTGAATCTGAGAAGATCCGGTGTCGCTATCGTGGGTTTTATACTTAGCGATAATTCGCTCTTTCTTTTTTTTGTCTAACATTTGCTTTGCCTTTCTAGATACATTTTTCCAAGACTTGTCTTACTTTTTGGCAAATCCGAGAAAATGTAAAGTTAGTTTTAAATCAAGTTAAACAATATCATAGTTTATTTGAATTGTCAAGCTATATTTTTTATAAAATAAAGCCCGGACACAAGGTGCGTCTGGGCCAAGCTGGTTGAGAAAATCACATGTGAAGCGTATGGCACGCTCCTGGCTGCATCATCTCAGGCGGTAGGTCTCTAACAACCAAGAGAATGTCACCGGTAGGCACTGATTGGCGAAGCAATGCCGTATCAAAGGCATCATCCAGGACCGAAACTACGGTATAGGTGCCCGGCGAAAGCTCAGAAAAATGATGAGCTGATTGGTTGACACAATCGAAATAGTCTTGAATTGCATTGGGCATAATAACCTGAACTTGGTTTTTGCCCGCTTCAAGGCCCTGTTGATAGGACGTCACAGCCGTACCAGCCAGCAGTAACGCTATCAGGCCTGCCATAATCAATGACTTTTTATTATTCAACAGTATCACCTCCTTTCAGTGAAAGTTGTAACGTTGTAACAAAGAACTGATATTAAAATTTACAGGATAATATTCATAATGTCAAACATGTTGGCAAAAAGCCTAAAGTGTCGTAAAATGAAATTATAATATTGTCATTCCGCACAAGTCCCGGCTTGTCGGGACGCGATGCGGAATCTAGAGTCGTAAAAATAAATCCTAGATCCCGGATCTCGCTTCGCTCGTCCGGGATGACATACTAAAAACTATGAAAAAATACATTCAACAATTTTTAGAGTATTTAGAAATTGAACGCGGTAGAAGCATTAACACAATTGCAAACTATGATTTTTATTTGCAAAGATTTTTAAAATTTTCAAAAATTAAATCCCCTGCTCAAATTAATTTAGAACTAATTAGAAAATACAGAATTTGGCTAAACCGCCAAACTGACGAACGTGGACGCGAGCTAAAAAAATCAACTCAAAACTATCATTTAATTGCTTTACGAAGTTTTCTAAAATATCTATCTAAGCGCGATATAAAATCTTTAGCACCGGAAAAAATTGAATTAGCTAAAATGCCAGAAAGACAAGTTGATTTTTTAGAAGGTGATGATTTAGAAAGGTTACTTGAAGCACCAACAAAAACAACTGAGGCAAAAGTAATACAGCTTAGAGATAAAAGTATTTTAGAACTTCTCTTTTCAACCGGTCTTCGAGTCTCTGAAATTTCAAAACTTAAAAAAGATGATATTAATTTAGAAAAAGAAGAATTTACTATACGAGGTAAAGGTGGAAAATTAAGAGTGGTATTTTTATCAAATCAATCTAAATATTGGCTAAAACAATATCTACAAAGCAGAAAGGATCTTTCCCCTAGCTTGTTTGTCAGAGCAGATAAAGCAAAGGGTAAAACAGAGCCGGGTGACTTAACACCAAGAAGTATTCAAAGGCTTATAAAAAAATATGCCAAAATTGCCGGAATTACTAAAAAAGTTACACCTCATACTATGCGCCACAGCTTTGCAACTGATTTATTAATTAACGGTGCTGATATTAGATCGGTTCAATCAATGCTTGGCCATTCATCTATTACAACCACTCAGATTTATACGCATATTACGAATCAACAACTAAAGGAAGTTTATAAAACTTTTCACCAACGTAAAAAAAGAAAATAATATCATTGACTTTTGGTAGATTTTCTGCTAAAATCATTTGGTATAATGTCCCAAGGGCTTTTTAAGCCCCTGTAGTTCAATGGATAGAACGAGGGCCTTCTAAGCCTTAGATCTAGGTTCGATTCCTAGCGGGGGCGCCAAAAATAACTTTAAACTCTTAACCTTTAACTATTAACTTAATGTTAATTGCTAATTGTTAAAAGTTAATGGTTAATTCATGGTGGCTATGGTGTAGTGGTAACACAGGGGTTTGTGGTACCCTTATCGAGGGTTCAATTCCCTCTAGCCACCCCATGCAAAAAATCGCCTATTCGGCGATTTTTTGAATTTCTAATTTTTAATGAGAGGTATTTTTTTACCTTTATTTTATTGCAAATCATTCGCAGTCATAGTATACTGACAACATGAACATCAAAGAAAAAATAATTAACTCCGGACATAAATTAACTAAGCCTCGCTTGGCAGTCTTAGGATGCCTAAAAAAACAAAAAGGAATTATCTCTGCCCGGGATCTGCATAAAAAAATAAAAAAAATTGATCAGGCTTCTGTCTATCGTGCTTTAAATTTGTTTGAAAAACTAAACTTAGTAAATGTTGAAATATTGGATAAAGAAAAATTTTACTGCCTGGATGATCACCCACATCATCATATTATCTGTCGAAAGTGTGGCTACACTGAAGAATTCAAATGCGATAAAGAGAAAGAATTTAAATATTTTAAAAATTTTAGTAACATTCGCCATCAACTAACACTTAGCGGCGTATGCAAAAAATGTAATAAATAAAAATATGAACAAAAAAATTGCTTTATTGTCCATTTTCCTAATCTCGGTTTTATTCTTATCAGGGTGCATAAACAACCAAACCTCAAAAGAGGTATCCGGTGATAAAATCAATGTAATGGTAAGCGTTTTGCCTCAGGTTGATTTTGTAGAAAGAATTGGAGGAGATAAGGTACAAGTCAGCGAAATGATTCCACCGGGATTCAGTCCAGCAACTTATGACCCTTCACCGGAACAGCTAAAAAAACTACAGGACGCTGAATTGTATTTTCGGATCGGACATATTCCTTTTGAAAAAGTACAAATGGAAAAATTGGAAAACATAAACTCAAAAATGATAGTTGTAGATACTTCAAAAAATATCGCCTTGCTCAAATTAGCCAGTCATCATCATGATGAAGAAGAAGGAGAGGAGAACGAGGAAGAACATAAAGATGAGCATGAAGAAGAAGGAGATGATCCTCACATCTGGCTTTCACCTAATTTAGTAAAAATCCAGGCAGAACATATCTACAATGCGCTTGTCGAATACAAACCTGAGTATAAAGACTATTTTTTAGACAACTACAATCAATTTATTAATGAATTAACCACGCTGGATGCAAGACTTGAAGAAATATTCTTACCCGTTCAAGGAAAAACAATTTTAGTTTTTCATCCGGCTTTCGGTTATTTGGCAGCTGCTTATGGTTTTGAGCAGGAAGCAATTGAAATTGAAGGGAAAGATCCTTCACCGGAACATCTAAAAAATATTATTGATGAAGCCAGGGCGGATGATGTTAAAGTAATCTTTGTGCAAAAACAATTCAGTACAAAAAGCGCCGAGGCAATCGCCAAAGAAATTGGTGGGGCTGTTGTTCAAATAGATCCTTTAGCAAAAGACTACTTTGACAATCTGCAAAATTTGGCGGATACTATAGTTGAGGGGCTAAAATAAATGAAACCAATAATTTCAGCTAATAATATTTCTTTTTCCTATAATAAACAAACTGACGTTTTACAAAACGTCAGTTTTGACGTTGCCCAAAAAGATTTTATTGGACTGATTGGACCAAATGGCGGAGGAAAAAGCACGTTGCTGAAAATTATACTGGGCCTGATTATTCCCGACCAAGGTCAAATAGAAGTTTTTGGCAAAGCACCAAAACTTACCAGAGATAAAATTGGCTATGTACCTCAATACAGTAAAATTGATTTAAACTATCCGATAAGTGTTTGGGAGGTTGTGATGAGCGGATTGCTTGGTAGGAAAAAACTTGGTACTAGATTCAACAATCAGGATAAAAATAAAACATCTCAAATACTAGCAAAAATGAAATTGACAAATCTTAAAAATCGGGCCATTGGAGAACTTTCCGGCGGTCAAAGACAAAGGGTTCTGCTAGCCAGAGCCTTGGTAAGAAATCCAGAATTATTACTTTTGGATGAACCAACAAATAATGTTGATATTGCAAGTGAAAATAATTTATATAAATTATTGGCCGAATTGAATCAAAAAATTGCCATAATAATTGTATCTCATGATGTAAGCACAGTATCTAAATATGTAAATAAAATATTTTGCCTTAATAAAAAGATGATTTGTAATGACGCTCGGAAAGTAACCGGAAGTTGCCAGGCTTCGGACTTCAAGCACGTTCATCATGGCAAAGAATGCGTAATATAGCAATTATGTTAGATATTCTACAATACGATTTTTTTAGAAATGCTTTACTAGTCGGAATATTAAGCGGTATTGCCTGCGGTATCATCGGCAGCTTTGTGGTTGTTAAAAAGATTTCGTTTATTTCCGGCAGTATTGCTCACGCTTCTTTTGGTGGAATTGGGATTGCTTATTTTTTGGGAATTAACCCTGTTTTGGGAGCTTTGGTTTTTAGTATTATTTCTGCCCTTAGTATTGGCACGGTTAGTCATAAAAATAAATCACAAGAAGATGCTTCAATTGGTGCGATCTGGGCTATAGGCATGGCAATAGGATTAATATTTATCTATTTTACTCCTGGCTATGCGGCTGATTTAATGAGTTATCTTTTCGGAAATATATTACTTTCCACAAATCAAGATTTGATATATATAATGATATTGAATGTTTTGATTATATTTAGTGTTGTTTTTCTATTTAAGTGGTTGGTGGCAGTAATATTTGACGAAGAATTTGCAACAATTACCAATATAAAAGTTTTTCCACTTTATTTATTTTTATTAATTTTGATCGCTTTGTCAGTAGTAGTGCTTATTCGGTCAGTGGGAGTCATACTGGTGATTGCTTTACTGACTCTGCCGGCTTCCAGTGCTCAGTTGGTCAGTAAAAGATTTAAAAACATAATTTTCATTGCAATATTTTTAGCTGTATTTTCAAATGTGCTGGGCATTGTTTTGTCCTATTATTTAAACTGGCCTTCCGGTCCGGTCATTGTTTTTACCTCGGCGATTATCTATTTATTCTTTTTAGTATACAAAAAAATTTTTCAAAGAAATCTTGGATCTATATAACTAAAAGTTTTTTATAAGATTAAATTAATAATAATTAATATCAATTTCTATCTGTTATTCTGTCCCTTTAGGTTCTAGCATCGTCCCTTTCTCGACCCAGCGCCAACGAAAAGACATTCGTTGTCGGTGGATAAAAAATCTCCCTTTTAACGGGGAGGTTTTTTAATTAAATTAAAATAGAAAAGTTAATTATATTTATAATCATAATCAGAATAGGCAACAGTAATTTCTTCACCCTTTTTTATTTTCCTAGAAGAAATAAAAGTGAAGCCATTATCAATAGTTTTAGCATTGGGATTTTTAGAATTATTAATATAAAAAGACATATCCATGCCATTAAAGCCAGATTTAGGAATTTTAACCGAACCATCTTGCTCAATAACAAAAAAATCGTCAATCATTTTAAGTACTTCCTTGTTAAGATTTTTTAATTCTTTAATTTTGAATTTATACCACTCTTCGTCAATTTGTCCTAAAAACAACTTTTTACCCTTAGGTATATCACGAATTGCAAAAACTCCAACGCCTGAGATTCTTGAAGGTTTTAATCTACAATAAATATTTTCTAATAAATGTAAAACCTTTGTTTTTTCTCTATTCATCTTAGTTTTCCCTTAGATAACCCCAGTTATGCAATTTATCACTATCTTCAAACCAACGATCACCTATATCATCTCGATAATACATATTTGGAATTAAAATATTTTTGATACGATTATAGGCTTGGGCCTGAGCCTGTTTCATTGTCTGTCCACATCCAGCAACTACTAAAACTACACCGGAATCACCAGCTACAACCCACTCATTGTTGATCAATTTAACGTCTTCAATATGTATACCTTCCATTCCATTCTGTTTCTTAAAAATTATTAATGCATCTCTTGAATCATTACTAGAACTAATAGTCGAGCCACCATAAGGAAAAGGAGGAACAACTAATCTAATTCCTACTTGAAAACCAGATTTAGCTTTAAAACTTTTTAAACTACCATTTGCTAATTCATAAAAAAATTTAGCGGTGGGCATCAAAATTCCTTCCTGTTGAATGTGTATTGTCGGGTAGCCAAACCTAGCAGTAAATTCCAATGGATAAATTCCATGATTATTAACAATACAATTTATGTCAATATAACCAACATAATTTTCTTCGGCTAACTTTGATTCTAGCTTTTTTAAAGTAGCATTAAAAATTTTATTTGGGTTACTCCAAAACATGCTGGTGCCCATCTCTCCAGTTGCTGGTCCTATATCACCAGGAAAAAGTTTTTTATGTTCAAAATTAACATTAATGGGACAAATAAATTCATTACCATTAAAAAAAGCTCCAACTGCAACCTCTACTCCCACCACCCTCTTCTGTAGCTGAAATACTTTAATTTTTTTAGACCAGACTTTTTTATAAGCATCTAATACCTGGATAACATCCTTACCATCATCTTCCTGACCAACAAAAAGAAGACGTTTTATATTTTGTGCCTCACCACTTGGTTTAATAACATATCTATCTGGATTTTTTTTAACATAATCAATAGCTTGATCAAAACTTTCAAAATTCTGATAAGGGATAATTTTTACCCCGTGCTTTTTAAGTTCTTCTTGACCGAATGTCCTGTCGTCTTCAAGTTGATCAGAGTATGGTGTTCCACCGACGACTAATTTGCCTTTAGCCCTTGCTTTTACAGCCCATTTACCCATACCTAAAACGTCATCAAAAATAATAATGTCCGCCCAGACTATTTCAGCCTCCCAATTATCTACTTTAGGCACTAAGCCATCGGCACTATCTCTGTCAACAGGATTTTTTATGTAATATTTAACATCATGGCCTTCCTTGAAAACCTGCCAAGCGACGTCACTTATTAAACCATCATAAGAAACAAAAAGAAACTTCTTTTTTTCAAAATTGTTATTTTGTGTCGTGTAGTTTTTCATATTTTTAATAATATTATATCAAACAATCCGCTTCTTGGATATCTAATTTAATCCCCTTTCAGTTATATTTATAAACACTTACACTTTGACTTCTAAATATAAAATAAAGTCAGGGAATAAAAAATAATAAAAAACGGTATACTACTAGAATACTAGTCTATAATTCAATTGGATACCCAGCATTTACCCAGGCACTATAATTACCTTTTAAACGATAAACATTTTCGAATCCAGCTTCGATTAACTTGGTAGCGCCGAGAATTGCGGCGGAATCAACATGACAATAAACTAAATAAGTTGCTTGCTTATCTAAACTTGGAATTGCTTGATCAAGTGAACCGTCGCCGACATAATAATTAATTGCACCCGGCAGATGACCTTTATCATAGTTAGGAGAAACATCAATAACAATAATGTCTGAATTCTGATTAAGCAACTCTTTTGCATCTTGAACTGAGATATCAATATAAGAGCTATTTGCTTCCTTCATTGATTTATTAGTTGAAATTTTTTGACTAGCTGGAAGCGTATATTGATTAATATCTTTTCTATTTTCTCTAACTTGCGGCATTATTAAAAAAAAGATAATAAATACAGTTAATAATGATGGCAATATTACGACTAAAAAATTTTTAATTGTTGGTTTTGTGTCCATATTTTTTATTATTGATTGTTAATATATAAATTAGTAATTGGTTTAATTAAGATATTTACGCTCGCCTTTAGTTTTGATATTGATTTAAGTATAACAAAAGGCTAATTTTAAGAAAACAAGGGAAAGCTAAAGCTTTTTATCATATTAATAATTTTTCTGTTATAATAGCTATATGAATATAAAAAAATTATCATTTCCAGAGGATGAAAAGTTTCACGATTCAATAATAGAATGGTGGTATTTTAATGGTCACTTAAAAGATGAGGAAAATAACAATTATGCTTTTATGGACTGTTTGTTTAAGGCAAAAACAAAAGAAGTAAAAATTCCATTTATTAGCAATATTCCTAAAAAAATAATTTACTTTTCCCATTCAATACTAACTGATTTAAAAAATCAAAAATTTAAAAACATTATAAGCCCAATTTCCATAATATCAAAAGATAGCTGGACTAAACCAATGCTCTTTATAAACTACACTAACCAACTAGTAATCAACGGTTATATTAATTCAGTCATTGAACAAAAAAGTTCTAATCAATACAGAATTAAATCAGAAAATTTTGATCTTAATTTTACTTCAATAAAATCCCCCTTACTAGTGGGCGGTCCGGGATTTGTTAAGGTGGGAAAAAACAAATCTTCTTATTATTATTCTTTAACTAACCTAGAAACAAAAGGTGTTATAAAAATAGATAATAAATGGAAAAAAGTAACGGGTAAATCGTGGATGGATCACCAATGGGCTGATGTAAAATATACTAAAGAGACATGGAATTGGTTTTCAATTCAATTAAATAATAATACAGAAATTGTCTGCTTTGAATATAACCAAGGTGGAGTTAAAACACTTTTAGCAAGTGTTTGCCTACCGGATAATAAACAAATTCATTTTAAAGATATAAAAATTACGCCACTTGAAGAAAATTGGAAAAGTAAAAAAACAAAACTTAAATACCAACTTTCATGGAAAATTGAAATTCCTAAAATAAAAGCTGAGCTGGAAGTAAAACCATTAATAAAAAATCAAGAAATGATTTTTGGTGGAATAAATTATTGGGAAGGCCCACTTAAAGTAACAGGAAATTTTAACGGCCAAGAAGTGGCGGGCCAAGGTTTTTTAGAACTTCTAAATAAACCAAGTAAATTGATTGACTTAAATTTTATCCGGCGGGAAGCAATGGCGACAATAAAATCACTTACAAAATAAATTAAATAAAAAAGAGCCGCTTGGGCTCTTTGATGTGGGTTAATGAAACAGGTCGATTATCGTAAGTACGACCACGGCTAGAAACGTAAGTGCTGGCATTAATGCCAGTTTTTTTGTTGGGTCACGATATAAAATCTTTATCCCAACAACAGTATAACAAATAGTTGCAACACTACAGACTATAGCAATGGTCAAGCTAAAATACATTGGCTCTTTCTCAAAAAGAATACGCCCAATTATTATAAGCAAGAGCGTAACTAAGCCTGAAAATATGCCAACAATATCTGACCAACTAAATCCCTTTTTCATGATTTGCCCTCCTACTACATGCTATGTTTCTGTCTTTAGCAATATAACAAGGTAAAATTAATTAGTCAATTTAACAGAAACCAGCGCCTTAAAGCACTGGTTTCTGTTTTAATAAACTTATTCTTACTTGGCTGATTTAGACAGCGCTTGAAGAACATGGTACATTGGCTGTTTGGCTTGCTGATCTTTGCTCCATTTTTTGTTTTTGAAGACCGAAACTCTTTGGCCATTGATTTCCCCGGTTAGTACCGGACTTTTTTCACTCTTAGGCTCATTGACCCAAAGCGCACCAAGATTGTTTGAATCTTTTGACATAGCTTTTTATGTTAATAATTAGACGGCAGTAATAATTTAAGATTTTGATAATACAAAAAAACGCCCCTTTGGGACGCCATGTTGATTTATAAATTTTCTAAAATTAGATTAACAAAATGAAAATAGGTTGTCAAGTAAACTTCTTATATAAAATATAAAATGATATAATAAAAAAGATAAAAGCCCATTGATATTATTTATCTCAGGGCTAATCATCACATGCTTGGCAAAGACCATACCAGCCCATGACGGTAATGTCGCAAACGTCACATACATGACAATTAATTTGACTGTAACATTTTTTTAATTACTGCGTCTTAATATGCGTAAAACTAAATTAAAGTAACTTATTACCCTAATACTTAGGGTAATAATTATATTTATGAAAAAAAAAGAAAAACTGCTAGAAAAAACCAGGAAACTATCCGCTCAAGAAGGAGCGGTTTCTTCGGTAATGTTTGGTGGTGCTGAAAGTCATATTATTCCTTATGCAATTGAACTTGGCGCAAATAATTTACAAACTGGTCTTTTAGCTAGCCTAGCAAATCTTTTTGCTCCAATGGCTCAAATTTTTGGTAGCAGAATGATGGAAAAATTTCACCGAAAAAAAATTATTTTTTGGAGTGTATTTTTTCAGGCGGCCGTTTGCTTATTCTTATCATTTCTAGGAATATTCTTTTTACTTACTGAAAAAGCATTATTTTTAGTTCCAATTTTTATAATTTCTTATGTTATTTATCATATATCTGGATCAATTGCGGGACCGGCCTGGTTTTCAATGATGGGTGATGTAGTACCAGAAGAAATTAGAGGTAAATATTTTTCTTTTAGAAATAAAATTTCAGGTATTGCTGCAGTTACTGCAACCTTAATTGCAGCAGCAGTACTTTATTATTTCCAACAATATGAAATTATTGTTGGCTTTATAATTATTTTTAGTGCAGGCGGTATGGCTAGATTAATTTCTGGCCTAATGCTTAGAAAACATTATATTGAGGAATTAAAACTAGAAAAGGATTATTATTTTCCTTTTTGGAAATTCATAAAAGACATACCAAAATATAATTTCAATAAATTTACTGTTCATATTGGCTTGGTAAAATTTGCAGCTAACATAGCAGGACCGTTTTTTGCAGTATATACCTGGAGCCACCTTAGATTAAACCCGATTTGGTTTACGGCAATTATAATTTCAGCCGGAGTTTTTAATTTTTTATTTTTTCCGCTTTGGGGAAAATTTGCAGATAAATACGGTAACCGAGAACTCTTAAGAATTAGTAATTTAATTTTAATTTTTCCACCGCTTTTTTGGATGCTAAGTGACAATCCTATTTATTTACTACTAGTCCCCCAATTTTTTGCTGGTGCTGGATGGTCGGCCTTCAATTTATCATCCTCAAATTTTATTTATGACTCAGTTGGACCAAAAAGAAGAGGTATGCTTGTTGCTTATAGTAACCTAATTGGTGGATTTGGAATATTTTTGGGGGCAACTTTAGGTGGTTTTATTACTCAATATGTAACATTAAGTTTTATAAATATTTTCTTTTTTGTCTTTTTACTTTCTAGCTTATTAAGATTTGTAGTTTTTCTTTTTGTTTTACCAATGATTAAAGAAGTTAGAAAAGAATATCATCCGGGTATGAGAAACCCACTTAATTACCTACGTGACATTGAACCAATTTATGGTACTTTTCATTTAACTGCATATCCATTTAAAAGATTTATTAATTTCACTCATAAAATAAAAATTAACCGAAAAAGTAGAATCACTTATTATTAGCCACAAAAAAATTAAGTAAGAAATTCAGAAATCCCAGATTTTTTCTGAGTTTTTTTATTATTGACAATAAAATAAATCTGAGTTAAATTTTATAACTGAAAAAAAGGAGGATAATAAATGCCAAAACCAATCAAAGTTGAAGATTTTGAGAGGGCAATTACCTCTAATGACCTAAAACTGGTCTGGAGATTTTTAGCTGAGGGTTTTAACCCTGACACTAAATGCCAGAATGGCTGGCCAATGCTAATTTTAGCAATTGAAAATGCTTCACGAGAGATGGTAGAAATGCTTCTTGAAGCAGGATCAAGCCCAAATGCAAAAAATCCAGAAGGCAATACTGCACTTCATGCGGCAATGGCCTTAGGCTCAGCTAATAAAATTGAGGCTGTATTAGCTAAAAGGCCAATAATTAACGCATCAAACAACGAAAAAAATACGCCGCTTAATTTGGCAATTGTACATGGACGTCATTATTCTCTTATAGAGAGGCTAATTGATAAGGGGGCAGACATAAACTGGGTAAATAGAGACGGCGAAACACCAACTCAAATTGCAAAACGACTTGGCCGAAAAAAAATAACTCGGCTACTTGAAGCCCACAAAGATGCTCAACTTACCAAAACGGCAGTCTGAAAAGATTTGTCGTTTTTTATTTGTGTTATAATAATTTTATGAAAATAAATAAAGAAAAAGTAAAAAATATAACGACTGTCATACTACTAATAATGATAATTTTAGTTGTATTTCAATATACTTTGGAAATTAGAAAACCCTGGTTTGGAAAAATTTCTGACGGAGGCCACCAGTGGTTAAGTGGTACAACTTTGAAATATAGTAGAATTTGGTGGGATCAAGGAGCAGTTAATCTGAAGTTTGCCACCTTTGCTAATCCAAGCTCGGTTGAATTTCCAAATTTAAAAAGCCAAATTCCTGAACTTTCATATCCACCTGGTGAGATAATACCAATATATACTATTAGTAAAATTATAAACCAGGAACCAAATTTAAATATTGTAATGGGATATAATTTATTCAACCATTTTTTAATAATTGTATTCTTATCATTAATAATATTTATTTTTTTAAGACAAATTGGTTTTAATATATTTTACTCATTTTTATTTTCAATAATACCAATTCTGACAGAATCACTTTTACCTGGACCAATTTATTGGCATCAAAATGTATTTTTCGCAGACCAAGCAGTTATTTTACCTTTTGTATTAATAATATTTCTGGCAGTAATAAGGGATAACATAAAAAACCAGGCTAAATTTAAAATATTAAATTTTATAGAAGCACTAGTTTTTTTCTGGGGAATTATGACAGACTGGCTTTTTATTTTTGTTTTTTTAACAATATATATATTAAGATTCAAGCCATATAAAATAAAAAATAATTTTTATATCATTTTTAAAAAAACTTTAATATTCTGGCTGCCAATAATTATAGCGGCCTTACTATACATAGCTCAACTAATTCGTTTTGATTTAATAAAATTAATAATCTACAAATTAAACTATTATTCTTTTGCTGGGAGTAATAGTAAAATAATGTTTTTTTCAGCACATTTTTGGCTTAGTTATATACCAAACTATTTTGGTCGAGCCGGATCAATAATATTAATGGGAATTATTTTTTTGTTTGGTTTAATTATCTGGCAAATAATAATTTTAAAAAGGAGAAAAGAAATAATAGATATCAAGGTAAAAAAAATAATGTCATTGGCAAGCATTGCATTGATTCCCTGCTTGTTACAAATCTATTTTTTTCCTCATCATTCTTATGTTCACGACTTTTCAACATTGAAATTTTCAATACCAATGGCTTTATTACCATTCATTTTAATACCACTGGCAATTGTTTTTATTTTAGAATTAGATATAGATTTTAAAAAAATAAATACAAAAGCAACAGTATTAATAATAATATTACTGATTATAGCTGGAACATATACAATAAAAGAACATAGCAGGGCAATAAAAATTTTCCCAACCCCAAAAAAATCTTTTCATATAATTGGTAACTTCCTTGACAAAAACACTGAATATGAAGATGTTGTATTTTCTCCTGATATTGAAATTGCGGCAAACCCACCTCAAGAACTAGCTCTATCTATGAAAAGGGTTTATAAAATAGACTCGTTAGATGAGATATCAAAAAAAGTGAAAGGCCGAACTGAAGAGTTTGTAATAAATATATTTTTTACTAAAAAAGATAATATGGAAAAGTTTCAAGAAATAAAAGACAGCGCTTACGAGACAAGGCAAGATGAAATAAACAATCTATATTTATATAAAATAAAAAAAGATTATTTTATAAATAACTAAATGGCAAAAATTGCCCTCGTTACTGATAGCTACTATGCCGTCAACGGTGTTAGCAGGACCTATCAACAACTGGCTAAATATTGTAAATCTAAAAAAATAAATTTAGATATTTTTACAATTGGTAAGAATAAAAAAAATACTTCTAACGGCTCAGTTAATATTTATCAATTTGCCGCCAAATGGCCAGTTAATTATTATTACGACCTACCACCATTTGACGTAAAAATAATTTCACCAGGATTAAAAGAAACTTTTAACAAAAAAGAATACGATATTGTTCATCTGGCAACTCCGGGATCTTTAGGAATTGCTGTTCGAAGTATGATAAATAAAGATAAGATCCCAGTAGTTGGGGTTTTTCACACTCTTTTAGCGGAATATGCAAGTAGCTGGGCTGAAAAAGGTTTAGAAAAATTTCCAGAATATTTTAAAAATCCAACAGCTGGTATAACTCAGGCTGCAGTCTGGCAATTTTTAAAATGGTTTTATGCTAAAAGCAATATAGTTTTAGCACCTAGTAAAAATATTGAAAAAAAAATAAAAATCTTAGAAAGACCAACTGAAATTTTTCCTCGAGGAGTTGATATTAAAACCTTTAACCCAAGTTTTAAAAATAAAAAAAACAAAAAAATAACCGCATTATATGTCGGTAGACTTTCAACTGAGAAAAATATTGATTTGCTAGTACAAATCTTTAAAAACTATAACAAGGCTGAACTTTGGATGGTTGGCGATGGACCATATAAACAAGGCCTTAAAGCACAACTGCCAAATGCTAAATTTTTTGGATACTTGAAAGGTAAAAAATTAAGTGAAGTATATGCTAATGCAGATTTCTTTGTTTTTCCTTCAATAACTGATACATTTGGAAATGTAATTTTAGAAGCCCAGGCATCTGGTATTCCAGCAATTGTTACTGAATTCGGAGGGCCAAAAGAGCTTATAGATAATAAAAAAACTGGCTTAATTGTTAAAGCAAACAATAAAGATTTTAAAAAAGCTGTTAACTATATGGTAAATAATCCTGAAAAAACTAAAAAAATGGGTAAAAATGCCTTACGGGAAGCAAAAGAAAAAAGCTGGGACAAGGCTTTTGATAAACTTTTTAAAATTTATAAAAATTTAATATAAAATCTGTAACAAAATACAATTTTTTACGTCTAAATAAGTGCAGGGGGTTAAAATAGGCTCTTACAATACCCAGTCTAATAACCACCAAAAAAGTGTCTTAGAGATTGGGTAGCCAATTTTGTAAAACTCCTGAGAGTCAGAAATCTTAATATTGCCAAAGGTCGCGTAAGGCAACTTTAAAGGCAGGGATAACCCCCTGCCTTTTTTTATTGACAAATAGGCAAAAAAGTAGTAATATTTCAAGTTATAACTGCATGGGGCAGTTTAATAGCGAACTTAGCACATGTGCTAAAAAAGGAGGAAAATGACATGTCATTTTCTATCGGCCAAACCTTCCAGTTGATGGCAGCGTTATCAAACGCAGGGTTTAGTGAACGAGATATTATTAATCTCGGGAAATCAAAAACCCTGCTCAGGCGCTACCGAAGCATGCATACCCTGCTGAATGTTTTGCATGGGTACGCAGAAATTGTACCAGGAGAGCCGGTACTTGAATATGACAACCGGCATTGGTATTCGTTTGGCAAAGACGCCGGAAAAGGCCAGGCCTATGTGCCTCTTGTCGCCTACAGGCTGATCAAGGTCCTGGAAAGGGCAGGTTTCACCAGGGATGACGTGACAAGGCTTGGGCAATTTGACAACCTGACGGGTGTCAAAGACATCCTGGAAGGTAGGGCAAAAATTGTTCTTCGCCAACACATCGTCGACCTTGACAAAGAACCCTTGGTTAATGAACTGAGGCTTGTCAGGCACACTCAAGGCGGCCAATTGGCATTTGAACAATCCAGATTAAGATGTCATTTGGTCAAAGGCCAAGACCGTAGTGGCGGAATTTTGGCCAGTACGGTCAAAAACAGACTGGAAACAGAAGGTGTTACAACCCTCAATGCCAATCTACTGCTGTTTTATTTGCAGTATCCTAAACTGATTCCGCAGGCATGGCTTGCCGATGGTCCGAAGGTGGTATTCTGGGGTGACACTTACCAAAATGCAAACGGTGAGTTTGTACTATACCTCAAGCGATTAGGCGGCAACCAATGGTCTTGGGGAAAACTTTATCTCCATAATAAAATAGACCAGAGATACCCCGCATTGATCCTTATCTAATGAGGATTTGCACGCTAACACTGGCCCGTATGTCACAAGGCATTCGGGTCTTTTTTAAAAAAAATAAAGCCATAGCAAAGCTATGGCTTGAAATAGGCTTATGAAGAAAAATCTTCTGGGGAACGTGCAAAACGCAAAGCCTCTTCTAAAGTAATTACACTACGGGAAATAAGACGACGAAGTGAATCGTCAAACAAGGTCATTCCCTTTGAACCCTGAGTTTGAATGACAGATGTAATGCGGTGAGTGTCTCCTTGCCGGATGTGATTTTTGATCGCGTGATTAGTAATCATCAGTTCAAAAGCGGCAACACGACCGCGTTGATCGGCTTTGCGAACCAAAGCCTGAGACAAAATTGCCTTAACTGTCATTGCCAACTGAGTTCTTATCTGTTCTTTTTGGTTAGCTGGAAAAGAATCAACAATCCGGTCGATTGTATCAACTGCAGAATTGGTATGCAAAGTAGCCAAAACCAAATGACCTGTTTCAGCGGCTGAGACTGCAGCAGAAATTGTTTCCAAATCTCTCATTTCTCCGACCAAGATAACATCGGGATCTTCACGCAAGGCATCCCTGACAGCATCCTTAAAAGACGGCGTGTCTATTGGCATTTCCCGCTGGCTAACGATCGACTTCTTGCTTTGGTGAACAATTTCGACCGGAGCCTCAATCGTAATAATATGCGCAGCCCTATTGGCGTTAATGTAATCCACCATTGAAGCCAAGGTGGTAGTTTTACCAGAACCCGTCGGCCCAGTTACAAGAAAAATTCCACCACCTCGCTTATATTCCAGCAGGCTGCCAATTACCGGAGGCAAACCAAGTTGTTGGAAGGAAAATATCTTATTAGGTAAATGACGCAACACCATGGCAATGCCTTGGGCTTCTTGCTCGTCTGCGGGCAGACGCTTTTTGAAGATGTTGATTCGGAAACGTTCACCGGAAAAAAACCTAGCAGCATCAGCTACTCCGGCTGGCCCAGTAACCTCGTTTTGCTGTTCTGGTGCTAAAATCAGCTTCATCATTTCAGTGGTCTGCTGGTTTGTTAAAGGCTTATCGGTAAGATCTTGAAGATCACCATGAAGCCTGATTCTGGGCGGCAAACCTGGGGAAAGGTGCAAATCAGAAGCACCTCTCTCTACCGCCATGCCAGTTAAAGACAACAAAGTATTATCCATGTATTAACCTCCTTAGTTGGAGCTAAATTTAAAGAGCCTGTGACTAAACCTTATTTAATATCTATAATTTTGTCAAACTAAAACAGCCTTTATAGGCTGTTTTTTAAAATCTTATTTTTATTTTTCTAAAGTCTGCTCAATCTTTTTGATAATATCATTAATACCCCAATCAGATTTTACAATATATTCCTTACCACCAGCTGCTAAAATACGACTTACAGTGGCTTGATCCGCTAAGTTAGTTGAAATAATCACTGGGATGTCGTCTGTTTTTTCGTCTGTTCTTAAATTTTTTAAAACTTCAATTCCATCGGTATCTGGCAACATAACATCTAATAATATCAGATCTGGTTTTTGTTCTTTAGCTAGTTTAAATCCGGGTTTTCCTTCTGTTGAAATTAATGTTTCATATTCAGGCTCCAAAGCAATTTGGAGGCTTTTTATTAAGGATGGTTCATCCTCAATAATTAAAATCTTCTTTTTTGCCATATTTTTGGCGTTATTTAATTTTGGTGAAATGTCTTTTTCCTTTTTGGACTATACTTCCAGAAACAACCTCAAATTTATCGTCTTTAACTACCTTACCTTCAACTTTAACTCCGCCTTGTTGAAGTACTCTCCTAGCTTCTGATTTTGAAGAAGCTAAACCAGAAGCAACTAGAACTTCTATAATATTTTTATCTTTAACTTCTATTTCTGCTATATCGTCAGGGGTAGCTTTGTTTTCGAAAACTTTTTTAAAATTTTCTTGAGCTTGATTTGCAGCACTTTGACCGTGATATATTTTAACGATAGAATAAGCTAAAAGCATTTTTAGTTCTTTTGGATTTTTACCAGCTTGCAAATCTTTTTTAATCTGATTAATTTTATCAATTGGCATTCTGGTAGCAATTTCAAAGGCAGGTAAAATCATACCATCAGTCCAACTCATTACTTTACCATACATATCTTCTGGTGAATCGACTAAATCAACACGATTATTTCCAGTGGCACTCATTTTAGCACCGGTTGGATCCTCAAGAATTTTAAGGGTTAAAACAAATTTTTCTTTACCTTTCAAGCTTTTCATTAAAGTTCGTCCAGCCAACATGTTGTAAGTTTGATCATTGCCACCAACTTCCATATCTACATCCATAGCGACACTATCATAACCTTGCATAATAGGATACAAAAATTCATGAAGATGAATTGGCTTACCTTCCTTAATTCTTTTTTCAAACATATCTCGTTCCAATAAACGCTGAACAGTAAATTCTGAAGCTAACTCAACCACATCAGAAAATTTCATTTTCTTCAACCACTTAGAATTAAACTTAAATTCAGTTTTTTTGGGATCTAAAATTTTACCAATTAATTTTTTATAATTTTTAGCATTTGCCAGAACCTCTTTGTGAGTCAAAGGCTTTCTAGCTGCTGACTTATCTGTAGGATCACCTATTTGAGCAGTAAAGTCACCAATTAGAATAATTATTTTGTGACCAAGATTTTGAAATTGGCGCATTTTTTCTAAAACTACACCATGGCCAATATGAATAGTTCCGGTTGGATCAATACCATTATAAATTTTTAATTTTTTTCCAGATTTTAAAGCTCTTTCCAAGGCTTCTTTGTTGGGATAAATATTTTCTACTCCCCTTTCGAGGACTTCTTTTATTTGTTGACCTGTGTTAGACATTATTTTAGGGTAGTTAATTGTTGATTAATTTTTTCTATTTTTTCCTTATTAATTTCAAGTTTTTCTTTTTCTTTTTCAACAATATCCTTAGGAGCCCGATCCAGAAATCTTTGATTTTTTAATTTTTCTTGTAAATGAGAATTAAAATCCTCTAGCCGTACCACTTCAGACTCTAATCTTTTTACTTCCTTTTCTATATCTATCATACCAGAAACTGGCAAATAAATCTCGGTTGTACCAGCAATAGCTGAAAGTGATTTTGAAGGTTTTTTACCTTTGGCTAAAACTTCTAAATCTTCTAGGCGAGCTAAATATTTTATAATTTCTAATGCTGATTTTATTAACTTATGATTTTGACCTGAAACAATAATTGCTTTTAGCTTATGTGAAGGGGCAATTTTACTTTCAGCTCGCAAATTTCTAATGGCAGTAACAATGTCTTTAATTAAATTAAAATTACTAATAACTTTTTTATCTACCCTACCTCTAACCTCTGGCCATTCCTGAATTAATAAAGGATTTTTAGGATTAATTTTTTGCCAAATTACCTCGGTAACAAAAGGGGTAAAAGGATGCCAAAGAGAAAGCAAATTTTGTAGTATATAAATTAAAATTTCATCTTTATTATCTTCAGTTTTAGATATTTCTAAATACCAATCAGCAAGCTTAGACCAGGTAAATTCATAAATTTTTTCACCAACTAAGGAAAAATTGTATTTATCAAGATTTATAGTTGAAAATTCAATTAAACTATTAAGTTCCGCTAAAATCCATTCATCGGCTAAAGTTTTTGGCTTAGGTTGTTTAGAAACTAGTTCTACTTTTTCTACCTTGGTTAAAATATAACGTGAAATATTCCAAAGTTTATTGACAAAATTCCTGTAACCGGCAATTTTACTTTCAGACATATTCATATCGTTTCCAGGAGTAGTGCCGATAATTAAGCTTAAGCGAGTAGCATCGGCACCATATTTAGAAATCATATCAAGTGGATCTATGACATTATCTAGGGACTTGCTCATCTTTCTACCTTTTTCATCACGAATTAAACCATGGAGATAAACTTTTTCAAAAGGAATCTCACCCATTAGATAAGTCGACATAATAATCATTCGAGCAACCCAGAAAAATAAAATATCATAGCCGGTTTCCATTAAAGAAGTTGGATGATAAGTTTTTAAATCTTTAGTTTTTTGCGGCCAGCCAAGGGTAGAAAAGGTCCAAAGTCCAGAAGAAAACCAAGTATCTAAGGTATCTGGATCTTGCTTGAACCCATCATCTTTTGGTGGTTTTTGACCAACATAAATTTCATCACCTTTATACCAAACGGGAATACGATGACCAAACCAAATCTGACGAGAAATACACCAATCGCGCAAGTTTTCAAGCCAATGATAATAAGTTTTATTAAAACGTTCGGGAATAATCTTTATATCACCTTCTTTTACAACTTCCAAAGCGCGTTCCTTAATACTTTTACCATTGAATTTTTTAACAGGCTTATTAACATCAATAAACCACTGTTTGGAGGTTAAAGGTTCAATTACATGTTCGCAACGGTAACAAACTGATAAATTGTTATCAATTTCTTCAATTTTTTCAATAAGTCCTGCTTTTTTTAAATCTTCAACAAATTTCTGACGGCATTCTTTAACGCTCATGCCAGAATAAGGTCCAGCCTTATCAGTCATATTGCCATCTGGGCCAATTACTTGAATAACCGGTAAATTATTTTTTTGGGCCATTTCAAAATCAACTAAACTATGGGCTGGAGTAACACCAACCGTACCTGTGCCAAATTCTGGATCAACTGCGTCATCAGTAATTACTTTTATTTTTATATCAACCTTGCCTAAATTAACATCAATTTCCTTTCCAATATATTTTTTATAACGTTCATCTTTTGGATTAACGGCAACTGCAGTATCCCCTATTTTAGTTTCAGGCCTAGTAGTTGCAACAACAAAAGGACCATATTTTATATAATAAAATTTTCCTTTTTGTTCATGGTATTCAACTTCATCATCGGCCAAAGTTGAAGAACAATTAGGACACCAATTAACAATACGGTTACCGCGATAAATTAAACCGTCTTGATACATTTCAGTAAAAGCCTTATGGACAGCTTTAGTTAAACCTTCGTCTAAAGTGTAGCGTTCACGCGACCAATCACAACTTGAACCCATTTTTTTAACTTGATTTTTAATAGTACTTCGAGAATTTGCAACATACTCTTCCACACGCTTTAAAAATTCCTGCCGGCCTAGATCGTGACGAGATTTACCTTCTTTTTCTTTTAATATTTTTTCTACTTTAGTTTGAGTAGCAATTGAAGCATGGTCAGTTCCAGGAAGCCAAAGAGCTTTTTTACCTTTCATTCTTTGATAACGAGTTACTAGATCTTCAATAGCAAGCATCACAGCATGACCCAAATGTAAGACACCCGTTGCATTTGGCGGCGGCATAGAGATAGTAAAAGAATCCTTTCTTTTACCTGGTAAACCTGCCTTGCCGGCAGGCAGATTATCTGGATTAAAAAAACCAGACTCTTCCCACTGTTTGTAGATAGAGTCTTCATAGTTTTTTGCTTGATAAGCCTTAGGAAAATCTTGCTCTTTCATAGTCTTATTCTAGCTAAAAATTAGGTTTTTTTCAAGTTTTTAATAATATTAACAAAAAAGCCTTGACATAATTACACCTAGACTATAAAATGACAAATCCCCCAAAAAGGGTTATAATAATTTACTTTAATAAATAGGCAAACATAAAACAAAAATGGCCTTAAACGAGACTCAACAAGTTACGGAGGCAATAAAAAAAAGTCATCATATCCTTATTACTTTTAGAAAAGACTTTACGATTGATGCAGTAGCAAGCGCTTTGGCGCTTTATTTAGTTTTGAAAAAACAAGAAAAACTGGTTGATATTATTTGTTCTGACTTTAAACTGCCTGATAGTTTAAAATTTTTGCCAACAACTAAAAATATCAAGGATAATTTTTCAACTCTGCAAAAATTTGTAATTAACCTTGATACAACTAAAAATAAAGTTGATGAGTTCAGTTATGATCTAAAAAAAGATAAATTAAAGATTTACATTACCCCTAAAAGTGGGAGTTTTGAACAAAAAAATATTAAAGCAGAAAGCTCAGAATATAAATATGACTTAGTTATCGCTCTTGATACTCCTGATTTAGAATCACTAGGAAAGATTTATAGAAATTTTACTGAATTTTTTTACAACACTTCAATTATCAATATTGATCATAAAGCAGAAAATGAACACTTTGGCCAGATCAACTTAACAAATATGAACGCAGTTGCAACGGCCGAAATTTTATTTAATCTAATTAATGAGATTGATAGAAATCTAATTGACTCAGAAGTTGCAACCTGCTTGATGACTGGTTTAATTTCTAAAACTAGAAGTTTTAAAACTAACAACGTCACGCCAAAAACTTTAGAAGTAGCAAGTCAATTACTTTCTGCTGAAGCTGACAGAGATGCAATTATTAAAAGTCTTTACAGAAGCAGAAGCCTTACTACTTTAAACCTTTGGGGACGAGTTTTGGCAAGATTAAAGAACGATGGAAATAACAAATTGGTTTGGTCGCTTTTAACCGAAAATGATTTCGTAGAAGCTCAGGCCAGCCACAATGATTTACCTGATGTAATTGATGAATTAATTTCTTTTATCCCCGGCGTAGAAGTAGTGGTTTTAATTTATCAGTTAGGCGGGAAAAATTGTGTAATGGTTCATACTTTAAAAAATCACAATGCTTTATATTTAACTAGCAGCTTTAATCCTGATGGTTCTAAGAATCTAGCGGAGTTTTGTTTAACTGAAAAAACACTTCTGGAAGCAGAAAAACAAATAATAAAAAAAATAAAAGAAAGACTTGGTCAAAAATAATTTGACTGCTATAATATAAAAAGTCTTTTTCAACTTTTAAATGCCCATGTAGCTCAGGGGTTAGAGCGCCACCCTTATAAGGTGGATGTCGGAGGTTCAAATCCTCCCATGGGCACCATAAATTAGGGCGGTTAGCTCAGTTGGTTAGAGCGCTTGCTCGACACGCAAGAGGTCAGAGGTTCAAATCCCCTACCGCCCACCAAAAAACATCTTAATTGTGAGGTGTTTTTTAAAAATAAAAAAAACCGCGAACTAATTTTGAACGCGGCATTATTAATATGTATAAGAGAGCAAGATATCTAGATTCATTCAACGACGTAAATTATTAGCCCTTGGCTTACGACTACTTGGTCGTCGGCGTTGAGAACCTTTAGATTTATCTCCCCTCCTTTTTTTGTGACGTCTCCAAGCTGAACTGTTTTTACCCATAACGAGCAATTACTTTTTCTTGCGACTCTTGGGCCGGGGCATGGCTTTAGGACGATCATTTTTCTTCCTGCGCGGTTTAAACCGCCCATGTTGGGTCTTTTTTTGACCTCCTACTCCCACTTGATTTCCGTGACTCATTTTTCCCTCCTATGAGCTGACTGGTTTTTATTCTCTGCAACCAATTTGACAGAGTCTAGTTATATTAATTATTATAAACAATTTAGTCAAGGCTGATTTTATGCTAAAATAAACTTATGAATAATTGGCAAAAATTACTAAAAACTTGGAAAAATAAACAATTTATTAAACAGCTTTTAAAGGAATTTCCGAAAGCTGAAATTTTTTTAGTTGGTGGAGCAGTTAGGGATGCAATTTTAGGCCAAAAAACCACTGACTTTGATTTAGTAGTAAGAGGAGTGAATAAGAATAACTTAGAAAAAATTCTTAAAAAATACGGTAAAGTTAATCTGGTTGGTAAAAAATTTGGAGTTTTTAAATTTAAGCCCAAAAATTGGAAAGGTGAAGATGTTGACATTGCCCTGCCACGCAGAGAACATTCTTTAAACCTATCTGGAGTGTACAAAGATTTTAAAATTAAAAGCAACGCTAAACTAAAAATTGAAGATGATTTAAGTAGACGTGATTTCACAATTAACGCCATGGCTTGGGATATTAAAAATGATAAATTAATTGACCCTTTTGACGGACAAAAAGATTTAAAGAAAAAAATTATCAAGTCAGTAGGAATAGCAAAAAATAGGTTTAAGGAAGATTATTCCAGAATGCTTAGAGCAATTCGTTTTGCTTGTCAGTTTGATTTTAAAATTGAAACAAAAACTTGGCAGGCAATAAAAAAAGAAATTAAAAAAATTACAAAAAAAATAGACGGGGTTCAAATTGTACCTTACGAAATTATTGCCAAGGAATTAAACAAAGCAATCATTTATAACCCAATAAAAACAATTGAGCTTTTAGAAAAAAGTGGTGCAGTAAAAATTTTAATGCCTGAACTTTTAAAAATGAAAGGTTGCCCACAACCAAAAAATTGGCACTCTGAAGGAGACTGCTTCAAACATACAATGCTGGCTTTAAAAAATATCGAAAGCAAAAAATTTAAAACAGAATTCAAAAATAAAAAAGTAAGTCCAGAGGTTATATGGGGACTGCTTTTCCACGATATTGGAAAACCTTATACGATAGTAAAAGCAGATCGACTTAGATTTAATAACCATGATAATGTATCAGCACAAGTGTTCAAAAAAATTGCTAAGAAACTTAAACTAAGTTCAGCTGGAGTTGATATCGAAAAAATAGAAAAAATTATTGCAAAACATATGCTACCAACTCACTCAAAACTTAGTAATATGAAGGACACAACGATTGAAAAATATTTTTTTAATCCTAATTTTCCAGGAACTGATTTATTAATGTTAATTTTTGCTGACATCATGGCAACGGTACCGCCAAATGGTAAACCAAATTTTAAAGAATATAAAATATTAAAAAAACGAATTGATAAACTAGCTAAAAAATCAAAAAATAAAAAAGATTTGCCAAAACCGCTGGTAACTGGCCATGATATTATTAAAAAATTTAAATTAAAATCCAGTCCGAAAATTGGCAAGCTTTTAACTGCTACTAGGGAAGCACAGCTAAAAGGAAAAATTAAAACAAAAAAACAAGGTTTAGATTTAATAAAAAAAACCGCGACTAAGTCACGGTGATTTTAACAATTTTACCTAAAGCGTCGACCAAAGGACGAGGGACTTCTTGCAAAGGAACTGATCTAATAAAACTAGATGATGGCAAAACTCTGGCACTTTCAAGCTTGTTTGACCCGTCTTCATAATGAAAAAACAAACAATCGAAATTACCGGCGTCAAATGGCTGGATAACTCCAGCAAATATCTTGTGCCCGTTTAACCGAGCAACATAGAATCCTCCTGAAAATATATCCTTTTTTTCCAAGATTAACCTCCTTTCTATTCTATATGATAAAAAATATCAAAATTGAAGAAAATGATCAAGGGCAAAGACTTGATAAATTTTTAACTAAAAAATTAACAAATCAAAGCCGATCACAAGTTAAAAAAATTATAAAAAATGGTTTAGTTTTAATTAACAACAAAACGGCTAAAGTACATCAATTTTTAAAATCTGGTGATGAAATAAAAATAAATGAGCCTAAAAGTAAAACTACAACACACAAAAAAGAAAAACAGACAAAAATTATAGAACCTAAAATCATTTTTGAAAACCATGATTTTTTAATTTTAGAAAAACCAGTCGGGCTTTTAGTTCACCCAACAGAAAAAAAAGAAACTAACACTTTGGTAGATTGGCTTTTAAAAAAATATCCTAAAATAAAAAACGTTGGCGAACAAAAATACAGAGAAGGCATTATTCATCGACTAGACCGAGATGTTTCTGGAATAATGATTGCTGCTAAAACTAACAAAGCATTTACTTATTTAAAAAATCAGTTTAAAGAAAGAAAAGTTAAAAAAGAATATTTTGCTCTAGTTTATGGAAAAATTCAAGAAAACGAAGGTGAAATTAATTTACCAATTGGCCGAAACAAAGAAGGCCAATTTGTTGCCCACCCAAGAAACGGGAAAGAAAAATTCCAAGACTCTGATAAAATTGCCAAAACTAAATACAAAGTAGTAGAATATATAAAAGATTACACCCTACTTAAAGTTCAAATTTTAACTGGGCGAACACACCAAATACGAATTCATCTTTCTGCTATTGGTCATCCGATTTTGGGTGACCAAATTTATCAACCAAAAAAGAAATTTTTTCATTTTTTAAGAAGAAAAATTAAAGTAGTTAATCCAGGAAGGATATTTCTACATTCCGCCAAAATTGGTTTTTATAACTTGAAGGATGAATGGGTAGAATTTGACTCTCCCCTACCTAAAAAATTAAAAGACTTTTTAAATGAACAAAAAAGCTACTAAAATTTTTATTATTTCTGGGCCATCTGGAGCTGGCGAAGATTCAGTAATTGAAGAGCTTCAAAAAAGTTTACAATTTAACAGAGTAATAACTACTGTTACTAGAAAACCACGCAAAGGAGAAACTAATGGCAATCCTTATTATTTTATTAGTGTAGATGAATTTAAAAAAATAATTGATAACGATGGGTTCATTGAATGGGCAATTGTTTACGGAGACTACCGAGGCTGCACTAAAAAAGAAATTGAAAGATTGTTTGATGAAAAAAAACCTGTTTTTTGGAAGGTTGATTGGCAAGGAGTAAAAAGTATAAAAGAAATTATCCCTGAAGCAATTTCTATTTTCATTGCCCCTCCTTCTTATGATGTTTTAGAACAAAGATTAATTAAAAGAGGTAAAGATTCAAAGGAGACTATCAAAGAACGTGAAAAATTTACTCGAAACTGGCTAGATCATAAGGATATTTATGACTACGTAGTAATTAATAAAGAAGGTAAATTTGAAGAAACTGTAAAAAAAGCCAAAAAAATAATTTCTCAAGAACTTAACTCTTGACTTTTTTTTAATTTTAGATTATAGTTTTTAGGTATTTAATTCTTAAATTTATTTATAAATAAACGTATGGCTGAACAAAAAACTCAGAAATCATCTGAAAAAGCTGATAAAGCTGAGAAAAAAGAAGATAAAAAATCTACTAAAAATGAATTGCCGGAAGTAAAACCGGGAATGACTATTAGAGTTCATCAAAAAATTAAAGAAAAAGGACCTAAAGGTGATAAAGAAAGAATTCAGGTTTTTGAAGGAATTGTTTTGGGTCAAAAACATGGAAAAGAAAAAGGTGCAACTATTACTGTAAGAAAAATTTCTGATGGTATTGGAGTAGAAAAAATATTTCCAATTCACTCACCTAATATCGCCAAGATTGAACTAGTTAAACAGGCAAAGGTAAAAAAATCTAAACTTTATTATCTTCGTAGTTATAAAAAAAGATTGCGAGAGAAAAAAATAGATCAAGCCAAATAAATCCTTCTCCGCTCGTATCTGCGGAGTACGAGCGGACGTGGCGGAACTGGTAGACGCGCAGGCTTGAGGGGCCTGTCCTCGTAAGAGGGTGAGGGTTCAAGTCCCTCCGTCCGCATCTTAATAAGTATAACTACAAAGCCCGTGTCCCGACCTGTCGGGATCGTCCGCACTTGGGCAGTTAGCTCAGCTGGTTAGAGCGCCTCGTTTACACCGAGGAGGTCGGGGGTCCGAATCCCTCACTGCCCACCATTTTAAAAAAGAAAGGAGGAAAAATGATTGGAAGAATTATATTAGGTTTAATAATTGCCGTAGTCGGTGCTTTAATAACTATTAAAGCTGAGTGGTTTTATCAAAATTTTGGACAAATACCTACAGCTGAAAAATATTTAGGAACCGAGGGCGGAAGTAGACTTGCTTATAAGTTAATTGGTATTTTAGCTAGCATTATCGGATTCTTAATTATGACCAATTTAATTGAAGCGGCATTAAAAGGAATTATTAGTTTATTCATGCCAGGAATTGGATAATACACGGGCCCGTAGCTCAGTTGGTCAGAGCACCTGCTTTGCAAGCAGGGGGTCAAGGGTTCGACTCCCTTCGGGTCCACCAAAAGACACTTTTAATTTTAAAGGTGTTTTTTGTTTAAAAAAATTGTCAACGATAAAAAAATATTTTAAATTATTTTTTAAAAAACTTATCCACAGTTTTTTTAAAAAAATATTGTTGAGTTAACAAAAAAGTTTTATAATTAACTAGAAAGGTACAATTTAATATTTAAAAAAATTTTTTAACTCAAAGTGAGTGAGAGGAGGTGAAATTAATGCCAGTCAAAAAAAGAAAAACTACTAAAAAGAAAAAAGTAGCTAAGAAAAAACCTGCAAAACGAAAAGTAGCTAAGAAAAAAGTAGCTAAGAAAAAACCTGCAAAACGAAAAGTAGCTAAGAAAAAAGTAGCTAAGAAAAAACCTGCAAAACGAAAAGTAGCTAAGAAAAAAGTAGCTAAGAAAAAACCTGCAAAACGAAGAAAGAAAAGATAGAAAATAGATTTCATAAACAAAATCCCCTACAAGTTAGGGGTTTTTGTTTAATATTAAAAATATTTTTTAAACTAACATTTATGTATTCCTGATTAAGAAAAAAATTAATTTAAATTAATTTTTTTTGAGTTGGTTTTTTTATTTCGCCATCTTTAAAAATTTTAATTATTCCATAAACTCCATCATAACCAGCAATTGGTTTTACTTTCTGTTCACGGATATTTCTAATTGCTAAAACAATTTCTGGTGAAGCTATTTTTTTTAAATCTGAATAATCTTTATCTAACAAAATTTCAAATTCACTGCCACCTTTAGAAATTAGATCCTGATAAATACTATTTACTTTTTTAGATTTTTTCCCAACACCCACTACCTCAGAAATTATTTCTGGCAGAGGTACTAAACTTTTATAGCCAATTGTATTTAATTTGAAACCAGGTTTTCTATCGGCCAACTGTTCAACTCGGTTTAAAACTCCAATGGTTAAAGGTTTTTTACAAACCGGGCAAATATTTTTATGTTTTTTACTTTCAGCAGGACTAAAATTTATACCACAGATCCTATGGCCATCGTGATGGTATTTTCCTTCTTCGGGAAAAAATTCAATAGTATACAAAAATCTATCTTTGTCCTTTTCTTTAATAATGCGACAAATTTCATCATAGCTTAATTCTTTTTCTGGAATATCAAATACATTAGCCTCACGGCCTAAATTTGCTGGTGAATGAGCATCAGAATTTGAAATTAAAGTAATATTATCTAGAGCAGACCACTGCCAATTCATTGGCGGATCAGAAGAAAGTCCGGTTTCAATAGCATAGATATATTTAGTCATTTCGCCAAAACAATCCTGAATAGCATCAAAACCAGAATATGAACCAAAAACAGAAAACCAAGGTGTCCAAGCATGAGCTGGTATTACTAAATTTTTAGAATCAGCTTCTAAAACAATTTTAGTAAGCTCGTCAGCATGAAGACCCATAATTGGCCGACCGTCTGATTTCAAATTTACTCCCCTATTTTGTAAAGCCTGATTAACCTTATCGACCGCTTTAAAACTAGGGGCAAATAAACAAATATGAAGACGTCGAGTTTTATCACCTTGTTTATAAATACAGCTAACCTCTGTTGTTAGCATAAAATAAACTGAATCAGGATTATTTTTGATTTTATAAAGACCCGGTTTTGCTTCTTCTAAATTTTCTTTAAGATGTTTTAGCCACTGTGGATGAGTCCAGTCGGCAGTTCCTATAATTTGAATACCCTTAACTTTTGCCCACTCATTTATTTTTGGAATTTCTAAATCTTTCGAGCAAGCTCGAGAATATTTTGAATGAATATGTAAGTCGGCAATAATACGCATATTAATTTGTAATAATTTGCTTTAAAACTTTGGACAATTTTTTTTGATCATGAGTTAACCAATGAGTCCACTTATCAACTTTACCGGGACGATTTCTTTTTTTGATTGAAAATTTAGCAGGTATTAAATCAGCTTTTATTATTTTATAATTTTTTGAATTTTTAGGTTTAAAATCTATTGGATATGATTTTATTTTTTTATAATAATTTAAAACTTTTTTAGGAATTTCACCATCGTTTAAAACAACAAAATCAGGATAGCGTCCACTATATTTCTTTATCTCTCCTATGTGATCTAAAAAACTAAAACCATCTGTTTGCCCAGGCATTGTCATTAAATTAGAAATATAAATAACTCTTGCCTTACTTTCTTTAAATGCTTTTTTTATTCCGGAAGGTAAAAAAATTGGTAAAACACCAGTAAATAAAGATCCCGGACTAATTATAATCCATTCTGCTTTTTTTATAGCTCTAATTGATGTAGGATAACCCTTGGCCTTGGGTTTTAAAAAAATATTTTTTATTTTTTTTCTTGGGTGGCGTTTAATAACCTCCCATTCACCAATTATTTTTTTATTATTTACTAAAGTAGCACCTACTTGAATATTATCAATGGTTGAGGGAATTACTTGACCTTGACATTTTAAAACTGCGCCTGCCTTTTTAAAAGCCTGGGCAATATCTTTTCGATGGGCAATTTTTGCTAAATATAAATTTCCTTTATTCGAGCCGTTAGCGTTTCGTTTAGAAAACTCTTTTGCTTTCTTTTTGTTATCTGCTAAAGCAATTAATAACTGCCGGCCATCGCCAACTTGAGGAATCTTAAGCTGTTCACGTAAAATTCCACTATGGCCACCATTGTCGGTAACATTAACAACAGCATTAATATTAGAAAAATATTTTTTTAAGCCTAAAAGAATTTTAGCATGACCGGTTCCGGCTCCAAGAGTTACTATTTTTAATTTTGAGTTTTTCATATACGCAATTTAGTTTATCATTTTTAAAAATTAAAAAAAAGGGCTGGAATTAAAACTCCAACCCGTGCTGAACTGCTTGTTGAATGATTTCTTCTGTGGCTGGAACATTGCTGCCACCAACTCTGGTCACCTTGATCCCAGCTGCAATAGCTGCAAGTTTCATCGACTTCTCAAGGTCAAACCCTAGAAGCTGGCCATGAATAAAGTAAGAAAGGAAGCAGTCGCCTGCTCCAACCTCATCAATCATATCGTCAAACTTAATTGCTGACTGCTCAAGGTTTTTACCATCTTTGGTAGTAAGCATTGCGCCCCTGGCATCACGAGTCACTAGGACAATTTTAGGACCAAGCCCGTGAATTGCCCTCATGTCTTCAAAAGTAACATGACCATTACCAGAGAAGCCGCAAAACTCATCTTCGTTGACTGCCAAAATGTCAACATTTGGTAACAATTGGGAAAATTCCCTTTCACATTCCACAAGAGAACGTCGAGGATTCAAGACCGTCGTAGTATCTCTACCATTTCCTACAAACATCGCTTCAGCCAAATCCCAATCGTCCAAAGTAACACCAGTTGCAACCGCAAAACGCGGTTTTAATGAAGCGACATGCTCTCTTATTTGCGTGTAGGGTTTGGCAAAATATCTTGATTTGTCAGACAAAATCTGAACCGGCCCATCTTCGGGCAAAGTCACTACAGCAACCGAGGTTGCCTCCTTGATAGGCAGGAGTAAATGAGAAACTCCTTTTTCTTCAAGGGCCTTAACAAGAAAATCTTGGTAAGGACAATTGGAGCCAATGGCTCCAATTAAAGTGACTGGGCGACCCCACTGAACTAAGTTCTGTGCGATATTGACCGAAGTACCAGCTACCTGCATTGAAATTCTAGCAGGTAATTTTTGAGCAAGTCCAGATTTATACCTGGCACTCACTTCGGGATTAATCCCAAATCCAACCAACACATCACAATCCATGTATGTCTCCTCCTATCCGAGTTGAAAAGAGCGAAAAAAATATCTTAATCTAAATTCTCTAATAAATCAAGTTGTTCTTTTGTATTAACACCCAATGCTTCTCTTGGCTTTATCTTAACTGTGTTTATTTCCTGACCAGACTTACAAGCAATACTAATTAAATCAGTTAGGTAATATTCGTGTTGGGCGTTATTATCTTTTAATTTATCTAAATTGTCCCAAAGCCATGAAGCTTTAAAACAATAATAGCCGGGATTTACTTCTGTTATCTGCTTTTGACTTTCACTGGCATCCTTTACTTCAATAATCTGGCAGACTTTTTTACTTTCATCTCTAACTAATCTACCGAACTGAAAGAAGCCTTGGTGCCAATCGTTGAAATCTGGGGTTTTAACTGTGGCCATGGTAATTACCTTGCCACTTACTAAATGATTATTAGCTAAACTTTTTATCATATCAGAACTAACCAAAGGATGATCTCCATATAAAACCATGATATTTTCTGATTTACCCTGTAAAACATCCTTAGTACAGGCAAGGGCATGACCGGTCCCTAACTGTTCTTTTTGAAATATATAAATATAATCAGGACCTAAGACATCTTTTACCTGGTCTGCGCCTTGGCCAACAACAATAGCTGGCTTTTCACAAACTCCTGATTCTTTTATTGCTTTTAATAAATTTTTAATCATTGGCTGGCCTTTAAAGGACACTAAGACTTTTGGTAAATCGCCGTTGTTCATTCGTTTGCCGTGGCCGGCAGCTAAGATTACAATTTGAACTTTATCCATAATTTTTATTTTTCTATTTTATTATTTAAATAAATTTTCATTTGAGAGCCAGCGACCTCAAAACCGAACTTTTCATAAAAATTTACTAACTCAGGCCGGCAATCAAGAATTATTTTATAACAACCTAATTCATCTGCTTTTTTTAAAGCTAAATTGACCAACTGACTGGCAATCCCTTGTCCTTCATAGCCCTTTTTAGTAGCTACTTCCTCAATATGACCAGCTAAAGATAAACCACGAATGAACTTTTGTTCAACCAATAGTTTGGCTGTGCCAACAATTTTATTAGTTTCAGAATCAATGGCTACATAGGTAAAACCATTTTGTTTTTTGATTTTACAATACGCCTTAATAGCCTGAAAATAATTAACTTTTTTATTGGGAGTAAGATTAGCCAAAGTTTCCCAAAAACCACTTTTAGATTTTAAATCAGTTATTTTTAGTAAACGATTTTTTATTGACATATATTTATTCTACGGTTACACTTTTAGCTAAATTTCTTGGCTTGTCAACGTCACGGCCAAGCAAAGAGGCAGTATAATAAGCAAATAATTGCAACGGAATAACAGACAAAATTGGCGTTAACATTTCTAAAGTTTTTGGAATAAAAAACACTTCATCAGCTAAATTTTTTATTTCCCTATCACCTTCTGTGCCTACTGCTATAATTTTTCCGCTTCTGGCTTTGACTTCTTGCATATTGCTTATATTTTTTTCATAAACACTATCCTTTGGACTGATAAATATAGTAGGGAAACTTTTATCAATCATAGCAATTGGACCGTGTTTTAGTTCACCAGAAGCAGCGCCTTCGGCATGAAGATAAGAAATTTCTTTTAACTTAAGGGCGCCTTCTAAAGCAATCGGATAATTATACTTTCGGCCTAAAAAATAAAAATCTTTATAACTACTATATTTTTTTGCAACTTCTTTAATTAAATCATTTTTTGATAAAGTATCTTTAACTTGCTGAGGTAAGCTTAATAATTCCTTGGCGATTCTTTTACCCATTGTAACTGACATCTGACGTTGACGTCCTAAATACAAAGTTAAAAGTGAAAGGATAGTCAACTGAGAAATAAAAACTTTAGTTGAAGCAACACCAATCTCTGGTCCAGCATGGCAGTAAACACCAGCGTCTGTTTCCCTAGCAATACTTGAGCCAATAACATTTACAATTCCTAAAGTTAATACACCCTTTTCTTTTGCTTCCTTAACTGCAGCTAGAGTGTCTGCGGTTTCGCCAGATTGACTCAAGACTAAAACAGCATCTTCTTCAGGATCTAATATAGGTTTTCGATATCGAAACTCTGAAGCAATACAAACTTCAGTAGAAACCCCGGCATATTCTTCAAGCATATATTCACCAACCAAACTGGCATAATAAGCCGTGCCACAAGCAATAATATTTAGACGCTTAATTTTTCTAAGTTTATCTTCAACGCTACTTAAACCACCTAAAACTGCTTTGCCTTCCTCTGGAATAATACGGCCAGCAAGACTATCTTGAATAACTTCAGGTTGTTGCATAATTTCTTTAAGCATGAAATGATCAAATCCACCGCGTTTAGCTTGGTTCAAATCCCATTCAATTTTTTCAATTTCCTTATCAATAATATCACCACTATCAAGACTTGAAATAGAATACTGTCCATCTTTAAATACTGCCATTTCATTATCATCAAGGGTTATAATTTGCTGAGTATAATTTAAAATAGCTGAAGGGTCTGAAGCAATAATATATTGATCAATACCAAGGCCAATTCTTAATGGACTGCTTAGCCTGGCAGCAATTAATGTATCAGGGTGAGTTTCAGATATAACAACAACGGCATATGCACCTTTAATTAATTTTAAAGATTTTTTAACTGCTTGAGCTAAATCATTACTAGTTTTTAAAAACTTTTCAACTAAATGAGCGATAATTTCGGTATCAGTTTCTGACTTAAAATTATGACCTTCTTTTTCCAGTTCATTTTTTAAAGTTTTAAAATTTTCAATAATACCGTTGTGAGCAACAAAAATTTTTCCGCTACAATCAGTATGAGGATGAGCGTTAGCCTCACTTGGCTTACCATGAGTAGCCCAACGAGTATGAGCAATTCCAATATTTCCCTGGGGATTTTTTTTAGAAACTAAATTAAATAATTCTTGAACTCTGCCCTGAACTTTTAAATTTGTAATTTTATTTCCGTCAGAGATTGCAACCCCGGCTGAATCATAACCGCGGTATTCTAAACGTTTAAGACCGTCTAATAAAACGGCTGAAGCTTGCTTTTTTCCAATGTAACCAACAATGCCACACATATTAAAGTTTTTCCCAAATAAACTCAAAAGTCATTTTTTGAGTTTGATAAATATTTTTATCTTCAATAATTACACCGATTGGGTTGTTACTCGAATCAACTGAAATCATAGCGGTCTTGCCAGCATAAATTAAAGTGTAGGTTGGAGCACTTTCTTTTTTAGTCAACCATTTTCTTTCATCAAGTCCGCGGGTTTCACCACCTGGACCAATTGAAATTACTTTTACCTTGACTCCTGATTTAATTCTGTCTTTAGAAAAACTAGGATAGGCCTGATATAAAAATTCTTTAATAGTTGAAGAAGAATAAATATAATATTCTTTTTGGTTTAACTCAACACAAGAATTAATAACATCTTGTAAAATAGTTTTAACTCCATTGCCTCCCTCATAAAATTTAGCAACTGGCTTGCTTTCAGCATTATCATACATTGATTTAAGTTGAGGAATAATCTCTTCAACTTCTGTTTTCATTTTTTCTAGTTTTTCTTGGCGTTGATTTAAAACTTCGTTTAATCTTTTTGGATCTTCAGCAATAAAATACTGATTTTTATCTTTATGATAATAACTAACTAAGCCTAAATTGATTAAAGATTTAAGAATATCATAAGCAGTTCCTCTATTAATATCGGAAGTTTCAGCAATTTTTCTAACCGAAGAAGGGCCTAGTTTTAAACAAGCCAAATAAATAGCAATTTCTTTATCACTTAAACCTAGATTTTTAAGGGTAATTTCAAACATATTTAATAATAGATATACTAACTATTTATTGTAGTTTTGTCAATTTTTTTTCTACAGTTTTTGTGGATAAATATTATTTTTGCTAAAATAAGCTAAAATATTAAATAAATTATGTCAATTTTATAATAATTATTTAAAAATTAAATAAAATATGGTAAGCTGTTATTGTTTCTATTAATTAAACAAATTATGAAAAAAAATATACTAGTTTTTACTGGTGGTGGCTTAGCACCGGCTCTAAACCCTACCCTATTTGGGGTTATTAATAAGGCTAAAAAAAATGGTTTTAAAATTTTGGGTGGACTTTTTGGCTGGGCCTGCCTACTTGATGGCGGTAAAGTTATAGATTTAGAAAATATTGGTATTTCCTCTATTAAAAAAGTTGGGGGTACGTTTTTAAGATCTTCAAGAACTAACCCATTTAATATTGAAGGTGGAGTTGAGCAAATTAAAAAAAATATTAAAAAATATAATATTGACTATATCATAGCAATTGGTGGAGACGACACCCTGGGCGCTGCTAATAAATTATTTAACCAAGAAAAAATTCCAATTATAGGGATTCCTAAAACAATAGATAATGATTTGCCAGAAACCTATTGGACCCCTGGTTTTCCTTCTGCAGCTTATTACTTTTCAAACTATGTAGAACAAATTAGAGAAGATGCAGCTTATGCCTTAAGTAGAATTTATATTGTTGAATCAATGGGAAGAAGCTCTGGCTGGCTTGCTTCTTCAGGGATCTATGGTGGAGCTGATATTATAATTCCACCTGAAAAAGAAATTAAGGTGGAAAATTTATTAAGATTAACTGAACTAAGATATAAAGAAAACGGAAACTTTGCATTAATTGTAGTTGCTGAAGAAGCAAAATTTGACCAAAAAGTTCAAGGTTTTGATCAAGATCAAAGTGATTCGTTTAAGGTTAAGCGAAGTTATTTTATATCTTTACCTTTGCAAAAATTAATAAAAGAAAAATTGGGAATAAATACTAAGGCAGTAGTGCCAGGTAATTATCTTGAAAGTGGCAAACCAACTAAGGTGGATAGAAAATATGCGATCAAAATGGGTCAAGCAGCTGTGGAATTAATAAGAAAAAAGAAACTTGGACAAATGATTAAACTGCAAAAAGAAAATAATAAAATTAAAATTAGTTCAATAGAATTAAAAAATGTTTTTGCTAATAATGAAGAAAGGCTACTAGAAGAAAATATGTTTGATTGGGAAAATTTAAAGCCAACTCAAAAATATTTAGATTATATGCAGCCAATTCTAGGCACATACCAACCCCAGAAAGAACAATTATACAATAAACTTTTAGACAAAATAAAAAATAGCTAATAGAAGCTAACTTTTATTGAAGTATTATTTTTTTAAAATACTAATAAGTTCTAAATAATTTTTTAAATCTAAATTTTTATTTAAAATTTTCTTATTTTTAGGACTCATCCTAGAATACATAAAATTAATTTTGGCCAAGGTTTTTTGTCGGCCATTTTTTTTAAAATAAAAATATAAATGCTCTAAATTAAAAAAAGCTAGGCTGTCACAATCGCGAACGATGTTTGACTTAACATTACCGCCAAACTCATGATTTAATATTATATCCTGAACAGATTTAATTTGTTTGATTTGCTTCAAAGACTTTAAAATTTCTCCAGCAATTTTGGCAGATTTTTTTGAATGTTCTTTTTTATAATCATTATAATCTTTAAAATTTTTCTTTAAAGCCCGACGACTAGGAAAAAAACGATCACAATCGTGAAGTAAGCAGGCCAACTCTAAATCAAGGGAGGGCTTTGGCTTGATAATATAAAGCCAATCTAAAACTAGAATGATATGATTTAGCTCGTGCTTAGTATCTTTTAGACTAGTATTAGATTTTTCAGATAGTTTTGCAATGACTTTCCTTAAAATTGGTTTTAATTTTTTTTCCATAATTAATATTATATTAACATATATTATTTTAAAATAAAAAGTAAAAAAAGATCGGATGAAGGCTCATCCGATCGTTTCTTTACGGGTTTACAAAACAGGCTTGGCCAGGAATACCGACCACCGATTGTTGAATGACATTGGAAGCTGTAACAGAACGGCGCAGAGCCGATTGTTCCTGAATAATACTAGTAAAACCAGCTACCAGCCAATCAACGGCTTGAGGATGACGAAACGGATTGGGGCAAAAGTTGACATCAATGACATGGCCATTGATGAAATCAACGCAAAAAAAGTCTAGTCCAGAAACTCGCTGGATTTTCCTGACAATTTCCTCATGCCGTGGATCCGTATTGTCGGTCAACCGTTTTTCAATTAAAGCACCTGCCTTGATGTTCATTGTGTCTGGTTTAACCATTGAAAAACAACGGCCAAAAACCCAATAAACGGTCTTAATATCCCCAGAGGGATTTTCAATAAGACGTTGGTAAAAACCAACCTTGGCGGCCGCATGAATGCGTCTTCTATCAACCACGTGGACCAAATGTCCATCGACTGATTTTTCTACGACTGTGTCTCCAAATTCGGCAGGAATGCCATTTGGTGAACCGTAGTACCAGTCAGGCTGGCTGATTCTCAGAGAATCTAGAAATGAACACATGCCAACACGGCTGATGAGGCGACGAGCAGCCCCAAAGGGATTCGATACCCGAACACCAACCATCTCAAAAGATTCAAGGATTCCGTCCCAGGGGGTCGGATCACCAAGCGAAAAGTGAACGACCAAATCTGGTCGATCATCAAGTGAAAGGCTTGAAAGGCCAATTTTGGTAGTCAGCTCCTTACTTGAAGCCGGCCGAACTACGTTGAAACCAGAAGCTGACAACTGGTCAGCAACTTTAGTGATCTCCGATCGGACATCACTTTCAACATCAACAATCAATATCTGGGGTTCTGCCATTATTGAATCCTCCTTAAAGGCTGTTTTGATTGGCGCAAAGAATAATTTCTTCAAAGAACAGAATTAAATTTCTAATTTATAAAAACCTAATTTTGGCTTTTGAATTGAATAGTTTGTCAAAATGCTTTATAATACAAAAGGCAAAAAACACACACATTATTTTGCCCTCCCGATCCATATATATGCGGTCGGGAGTTTTAATTTAGCTTATTTCCAACTTTTTACTGCTTGCTTGTAGCTTTCAGGATTTCCAACATCAAACCAATCACCAGCAAACATATAACCAAAAAGTTTTCTTTGCTCAACTAATTTTGAAAATACATCTTTTTCTAGTCTCTTTGCATTCTCCAAATATTTAAAAATTTCTGGTTCAAAAATATAAATTCCAGCGTTAATGATATTTGATAAATCTCTACGCTGTTCTGGTTTCTCTAAAAAAGAATAAACACGGCTTCCTTGAACTCTTACTACTCCCCAATCTGAAGATTTATTTACTGCGGTTAATGCTGCTGTAACTAGGCCATTGTTAGTTAGATGAAAATCAACCATATCATCAAAATCAATATTTGCCAGTACGTCGCCGTAGTAAACTACAAAAGGATTATTACCGACTAATTTTTTTGCCTGCAAAATCGGCTGAGCAGTTCCGGTTTCAGATTTTCCCTGTTTTAAATAACTTATTTTTACGCCGAATTTAGAACCGTCTCCGAAATGCTGTTTGATTTTTTGTCCTTGGTGTCCAGTTGAAATGATTAATTCTCTAATATCAAAACGACGCAAGTTATCAATAATATGTTCTAAAACTGGACGGCCAGAAACTGGGATCATTGTCTTTGGCATTTCATAAGTAAAAGGCCTCATTTTAAGACCCTTACCGCCAGCCAAAATAACAGCTTTTTTTATTTTTGGAGCAAAGTGTTTACTTAAAACATATTCAATAGCATGTGAACGATTACGAATCCTAGCACCGTCGATATAATCGTCAAGCTGCTTTAAAATATCCTTTTTTAGCGTAATTGTTAGTCTATTTCTATCCATAAGTTAGAATAATATCATACTACATCATATAAAATATGATGTCAAATAGCTTTTTAAAGCCTAAATTAATGTATTTGTGGATAAAAAAAGCTCGACTTATTACTTTAAATCGAGCGATAATGTTGCCAATATAGATACTCTAATATGGTTAGCTACTGATGCTGATGTCAAAAATCTGAAGTTCGCGGTCAAACCATATCACCCCTCGTTGTACGGATCTTATCCGAAAAGGAAAACCGGCCCTTTTAAGACCCTGATTGATAGTACAAACTATCGGGCCAGAAACTGGCCTGGTGGTTTTGCTGTTAGGATTGTTTGGCAAAGAAATCTGCAGATCCGTTACTGCAATAGGCTTGTTGCCGTTTTTTCTGAATGCCCTTAGAACTATAAGCTGGTTGTAAATCCAGGGCTGCTGCATTATTTGTTTCCAGTCGTTTCTAGTAAGACGAGCTGGAGATACCTTGCTGGTTCTATATCCTTTTGGTGGCACTATTTATAACCTCCTCTGGTTTGTGTTTATTAAACAACAACTTAATCTAGCATAATTGATTAAATTAGTCAATATAAAAAAGCCTTGACGTATCGCGTCAAGGCGTGAAATATCTAATGTGCAGAAGGATAAGGTGAGTCAGGGCGTTCTGACTGACATAGGCTTGGGTGCTTACCGGATTTAAGGCATCTTAAAGCTCGACACCTTAAACCTTTGACTGATCCGCCAAGTACGACCCTCCCGCACCTTGAGCATTTGAGGTCATGGCCGACTTTTTGCCAACGGCCATTACACCTGACTACCATACCATCACATATACGATTGTGTCTTTCTGACATTACTCTTCCCTCCATAGGGAACTAGCCATGGTTTCTGTCGTTATTATGTTACTGCCAAAAAATAATTGTGTCAAAATAAAACCCAGCTTGAAACTCAAGCTGGGCAGTTAGCTAAAAGATCAACGAAAAGATGTTGAGGATGGCCTGAAAAACTTCCCAGGGATTTCCGGTTTCAAGAATCCAGACAATATTGTCCAAGACTCGCCAAAGAAGTTCGAGAAAACTCATGAGCTACCTCCTTTCTATTCCTGTAATTATTCACTCGTCAAAGTGAGACTGATCGTCAGAAGCCCCTGGCCAATGACCGCCATAAGTCCTAGTTACTGTATGTAAAGATCGACAAATCGGCCTTGGTTTGTGCTCAAATCTTGGTTTGTGTTCAAATATTGGCTTGCCTTGAATTAATCGCTTGATAATGATTCCAATCTTCCAAATTGTAAGTACTACGATTTCAATGGCTAAAACGCCAAACATTATTATTGCCGTCCAAGCGACATATTTATCCAATGGTTCATAGGATATTTTATCAATAAACTCAATCAAACTATCCATTAAAATCACCTCCTGTTTTAATACTGGTAGATTAACTCAAGTTTGACAAAGAACGAATCTCCTACTCTTTGGTTTACTCTTATTTTAAAAAAATGTCAAAAAAAACCCAAACGCTAATTAACGTTCAGGTTGATAAATCTTTTTAAAGGCAAAGGGAATCAATTTCCCAACCTTTTTCATCTCCAGCTAAAAGGCCTAAGATTTTGGCTTCTTCGTGCATTACCTGGCAATGATATTCGGAAGGAACCTCTAGATCTCCATTTTCCATCCAGGAACACGCTGGACACAAAGGACATGCCGGACGAAGCAAACATTTACAGCACCGATCCAAATAGGCCGGATTGCTAAAACGAAGTTGCTTACATTTAGGCATGTGATTTTGAACAGCATCCGTTAAACTACCTGATCGTAAATCATAATTGACATCTGGATGGCGAACTTCAAGACAAGGCTGCAATTGACCATAAGGGTCAATACTTAAGCGCCTCTTAGCACCTCGACAAGAAAAAATTTTTTTAGTGTGTCGCATTTTACCAGCTCGAATCAATTCTAAATCATGCTCTCCAACTCCTGGATCTTTCAGTCTTTGAAGGGCTGCCTCTTTCGGACTCATTCGGCAAGCTGATATTCGCTGACAAGCAGCAGACTCATGTCGAGAATGTAGAGTTAATTCCCAGGCATGTGGTAATTCCTCATCAAAACCAAGACTCTTGGCTAATTCAGACAATCTATCTGAATTATCAACCAAAAATTTGGTTGGCGGATATTTCAACTTGAATGGAATTCCCCGCTTTATCAGTCGGTTTATCCCGGCCAAAAATTTGGCAAACTGGCCAGATCGGCCAACAGTTGTGACATAAGACTCTTCGTCCCAACCATAAAGCGAGATGCTAACGACCTCTGGCGGATGAGCGACAAACATGTCAGCTATTTTGTCAGTAATAAGAGTTGCATTCGTTGCAATTGAAACTCTCAGGTCAAGACTATAAGCACAGAGATAAATCTGAGTAAAATCTTGCCTAACCAATGGTTCGCCACCAGTGAATCTGACTCCGTCACAACCTAGAGAAATTGCCTCTTTTAAAAGACTCTCGATGAAAACAATATCCATCTCTTTTTCATGAGCCTTTTGATCATAGAGATTGCGCCGAATATAACAATGATGACAGCAAAGATTACAACGTTCTGTTAACTCAATGTCGAGAAATTCCAGCAGTCTCTCAGCAGTAATAAGGGCCTTGCCCTCTACTACAACAGGTGTCGTCGTCTCTGTCGTCGTCTCTGTCGTCGTCTGAATCGCTGTTGCTACTTTCTTTCGAAAACGTTGAACTGCCTCTGTTAGAAGATGAGTCATGAGAAGTCACCTCCTCTCTTTTAGGCTTTCGGCAATAAGCAATAAACATTGCTAATGCTATTATAGCCAAAACTGCCAACAAAACTATCCATTTCATTTCAATCACCTCCTTTTTACTTCCAACAGCAAGAGCCACCAGGAACACTACAACGACAATCCTCTTCTTCCTCGTCATCTCTTGGATCGCTGTCAGTTTCATCTTTATTTGAGCCACTACTTACTGACGATTTATCGCCAGAAATAACTAGCCCAAACACAATTGAAACAACTACTAATGCGAGCAAAATCATCCATTTCATTTCAATCACCTCCTGTTTTAATACTGGTAGATTAACTCAAGTTTGACAAAGAACGAATCTCCTACTCTTTGGTTTACTCTTATTTTAAAAAAATGTCAAACAAAAAACCACGGTTTAAAACCGTGATTTTCTGTTAAACTGGCGATGACCTACTTTCCCCTTACGAGTATCATCGGCGCTAAGAGTCTTAACTTCTGTGTTCGGGATGGGAACAGGTGTAACCCTCTTGCTAAAACCACCAGAAGGATCCTGTCTAGAAACTAGACAAGACGGCTTCTGAGGATTTTAATGTTAGATTCCGAATTAAATCCGGAATGACAATAAACCCAGTTCTTGTGGTTAAATAGAATTGGTAATTAGTACGGCTCAGCTCAATGCATTACTGCACTTACACTTGCCGCCTATCAACCCGGTAGTCTCCCGGGAACCTTAATGAAATCTAATCTCAGGGACGGCTTCCCACTTAGATGCTTTCAGCGGTTATCCAAACCAGACATAGCTACCCAGCGGTGCCCTTGGTAGAACAGCTGGTACACTAGAGGTCTGTAGATCTCGGTCCTCTCGTACTAGAGATCTGCCCCTTCAAATTTCAACGCCCACAGTGGATAGGAGACCGAACTGTCTCACGACGTTCTGAACCCAGCTCGCGTGCCGCTTTAATTGGCGAACAGCCAAACCCTTGGGACCTTCTCCAGCCCCAGGATGCGACGAGCCGACATCGAGGTGCCGAACCTGGTCGTCGATGTGAACTCTTGGACCAGACTAGCCTGTTATCCCCGGAGTAGCTTTTATCCGTTGAGCTTCCGCCGTCCTATATCGTACGGTCGGATCACTAAGTTCTACTTTCGTAACTGCGCGACTGGTCAGTCTTGCAGTAAAGCTGGCTTGTGCCTTTACACTATCGATTCGATTTCCATCCGAACCTAGCCAACCTTTGTAAACGCCTCCGTTACATTTTGGGAGGCAACCGCCCCAGTTAAACTACCCATCAGATACTGTCTCCTCCCCCGATTCAGGGGGATAAATTAGAATTATCACGACACAAGGGTGGTATCTCACTGGTGCCCTAAGGCTCCCACCTATACTGAACAGGTGAAATAATAATCCAATATCAAATTGTAGTAAAGCTTCACGGGGTCTTTTCGTCCGACTGTGGGTATCCGGCATCTTTACCGGAATCGCAATTTCGCCGAGTTGCTCGTCGAGACAGTTCTCAAGTCGTTATGCCATTCGTGCAGGTCGTAACTTACACGACAAGGAATTTCGCTACCTTAGGACGGTTATAGTTACCGCCGGCGTTCATCAGCGCTTCAGATCAAGGCTTCCTCCAAAAGGATTCACCCCTCACTTTAACGTTCTGACACTGGCCAGGCATCAGCCCCTATACCTCAGCTTACGCTTTTGCAGGGACCTAAGTTTTTGGTAAACAGTCGCTTGAGATCTTTAGCTGCGGCCCCACTAAAAGTGAGGCAGCCCTTATTGCTAACTTACGGACGCTGTTTTGCCGAGTTCCTTAACGAGCATTCTCTCGTACACCTTGGCACACTTATGCCTACCTACCTGTGTCGGTTTGCGGTACGGGTATCTAGCAACCAGGCCAACGGCCTTTTCTAGGCACTCCTTTAATCCAAATTGGCTCTGCCGAAGCTTTGCCTTCTGCCAACCCCTTGCAGGGCAAGCAACGTCCATACCATAGAACGCTTGAATATCCAGAATGCGTCCACCATTGGATTGCTACTAGATAGTGCAGGAATATTAACCTGCTCTTCCATCGACTACGCCTTTCGGCCTCGCCTTAGGACCGACTAACCCTGGGTCGATTCGCGTTGCCCAGGAAACCTTAGGTTTACGGTGGGCGGGATTCGCACCCGCCTTTTTGCTACTTATGCCAACATTCTCACTTCCTTGCGCTCCAGCAAGTCTCGCGACTCACCTTCGACGCCCAAGGAATGCTCCCCTACCCCTTGTATCAAAAAAGATACAAAGCCACAGTTTCGGTACAATGTTTAGCCCCGGTACATTTTCGGCGCAACCCAACTTGACCAGTGAGCTGTTACGCTTTCTTTAAAGGATGGCTGCTTCTAAGCCAACCTCCTAGTTGTTTGAGTCAAATCACCACCTTTAACACTTAACATTGATTTAGGGACCTTAACTTGTGGTCTGGGCTGTTTCCCTTTAGACTAATGGAGCTTAGCCCCCATAGTCTGACTCCCGAGCATTCCACTATAGTATTCGGAGTTTGGTAGAAAGTAGTAGGATCGCTCCACCTACTCTCTTTCAGTGCTCTACCCCTATAGTTACTACTCGAGGCTAGCTCTAAGGCTATTTCGGGGAGAACCAGCTATTACCAGGTTCGATTAGCATTTCACCCCTAACCACAGCTCATCCCCTCGTTTTGCACAGCGAGTGGGTTCGGTCCTCCCCAACCTGTTACAGTTGGTTCAACCTGGCCATGGCTAGATCACCTGGTTTCGGGTCTTGTAAATACTACGAATTCACAAATTGATCATCGAAAGATAAATCTCGCGATAATCAAAAAGTGAAAAACGGGGGTTAACCCTTGCTTTCACTACGCTTTCGTCCTCGCGGACTTAGGCATGCAGCATTCACAAACTCGTTGGCTCATTCTTCAATAGGCACGCCGTCATCCCGACAAGTCGGGACTCCGGCTCCTTGTAAGCAAATGGTTTCAGATACTATTTCATCTCCCTCACCGGGATGCTTTTCACCTTTCCCTCACGGTACTGGTTCACTATCGATCATTAAAAGTATTTAGCCTTACCGCATAGTCGCGGCGGATTCCCACAGGGTTTCACGAGACCCGTGGTACTCAAGATAAAAACTGTAGAGTTATTGTTCCTTTCGCGTACAGGGCTTTCACCTTCTTTGGCGCTGCTTTCCAGACAGCTTTTGCTAGGAAAAATACTTTTTTCTCTACTCTAACCTGCAAGAGTTAGAAATGTAATTATCTTACAACTTCCTGAAGACATTACGGGCTTGCACCCTTGAATTCTTATTAAATTCCTTGCTAGATAAATCCAGCAAAAAATTTAATAAGAGATAGTCTACAGAATTTGGGCTGCTCCCCTTTCGCTCGCCACTACTCAGGGAATCAGCAACTAATAATTAGTAACTGGTAACATGGCGCTAGGCCAGTGGTTACTGGACACTAATTATTAGATGCGCATTATTTTCCTTTCCTCTGGCTACTGAGATGTTTCACTTCGCCAGGTCTTCTTCATACACCTATGTATTCAGTGCATGATGCTTTGATCTTCCATCAAAGCGGGTTTCCCCATTCGGAGATCTCCGGATCAAAGGTTGCTTGCCACCTCACCGAAGCTTTTCGCAGGCTGCTACGTCCTTCATCGTCTTTTAATGTCGAGGCATCCACCATTTGCTCTTATTATCTATTTAACCACAAGAATTGGGACACCATTTGTCGGAATAAATGATGTTAATTCTTGATAACGACAAAATTGCTTAAATTTTGTTGAATTGAGTTTAAATTTTTAATGTTCTTTCATTAATTCCCAAAGTTAGGTTTAAAATTATTTTTAGACTAAACTCTAGGGACTAAAAAAGCCGCTTATCCCAAGCGGCTAACAGTGACAACAAAAATATTAGACGCTCATGCGCTTGGGAATTTAATGGTTAGTTTAGATTCTCTCATATACGCTTTTTGCATGTTTTGTGTCATTGCTAGTAATAATACTAGATAACTTATTTAACTATCTTATTGTATATCATTTGCTAAATTTTGTCAATACCTAACGATCTTTTTCCTTTTTGAGTTGTTTTTTGGCTAAATTTACAGCGCTACCAAGCTGAATTGTAATAATTACTACAATAATGGTGATAACTAGTGCATAACCTGTTAAAGCAATAATGTTATCCCCTGGCTTGGGAAAAAGCTTTTCAAAAATTGCTTTTATAGCATCATTCCATGCCAAGGCAGCAACTAGACCAAATCCGGCAGTCGCCAGACTTGCCATCTTTTCTAAAACTTCAACTTTTAGAGACTTTTTTTCTTCGGGTGTTGTTTTATTATCTTCGCTCATATATTTTTATTTTAATAATTAACCGGTACCCAGCCCTTTTTAAAATCTTTACCACAAACTTCTTCAAAAGTCTTACCGTCTGGAATATAGTCACAATTTTGAAAATCACAATTCTGATTAGTAGCAGATATACACTCTTCTTCGGTTGAAAAAACATTTTGATTAATATTAACTCGACTTAAAATTTCTAAGGATTCTTGATTTTTAAATAGAAAAAAAGAAATTAAAATAATCACCATAAAAATAGCCAGGATAATAATAAAAAAAATATTCTTTTTCATAAATTAATTTTATCATAAATAAAAAAATCCTGCTTCAGGATTTATTATGCTGGGGACTCCGCCCTTTTATAAAAGGCGGGGTGAGAATAATATCTATACTATGTTTAATTTTATCAAAAAAGGCCTTACGGCCTATTGAAGTTTTTTTTGGTGCCGGGGACAGGAATCGAACCTGCACAGGCTTGCGCCTACTAGCTCCTAAGGCTAGCGTGTCTACCTAGTTCCACCACCCCGGCTTACAAAGGATGTCACTTTTTATAATTAAGGATTTAAACAAAATTGTCAATAACTAATATAAAGGGCCTGATGAATAAAATCATCAGGCCATGGTAAAATTTACCTATACCAAGCTGCCCCGGTACACACTTCCTCTCCTGTGCAATACTCATTAGGACAAACCCAATATACGGAAAATCCATACTGTATGACTTTAATCCCGCGAGCGCCGCATAAGCGACATCGAAAAGAAAAATAATTTGCCCAACGATAAAGCAAAAAACATAAAATTAGACATACAATAGATTTGCCCCAAATGCTAAATCCGTTATACCACAAATAATACAAAGAAAAGACAGACACTAATGTCACGGTAGCCATCAAAGTAAAACGCCACCATGAGATTGACCTTTCAAAATCGCAAGTATCACACATGTTATCTTAATCCTCCTTTCGCAAACAAATAACTAAAAAAACAAACCCTTCTAAGATTAATTTATCTTAAAAAAAATGTCAATAAAAAATATAATTAACTATGTTAAATTTATATGTCAATTTTTTCAGTCTTATTTAAACTTGACACAAAAAACTATAAATGATATTTTAAAGATGAGCTTAGGCTCAACATAGTGCGAAAATCCCGACCTTTGGTCGGGTTTTTCTTTAATCAATATAGCGCCTTTAAGAGGCGTTTTTTATTTTGTCATGCCGGACTTGATCCGGCATCTAATTAACTATAAATTTATGTTGAGCTTAAAAAAATATTTTATCTTATTATTTTTATTAATTCCTATTTGTACATTTGCCAGTGAACCAATAATTTTAATAAACGAGATATGTTGGATGGGAACAAATAATTCTAGCAATGATGAATGGATTGAGCTTTATAATAATTCTGACCAAGACATTGATTTAAATGGCTGGATACTAAAAGCCAACGACGATAGTCCAACAATAAACCTAGAAGGGACAATAAAAGCTGAGGATTATTTTTTACTTGAACGAACAGATGATAATAGTGTTTTAAATATCATGGCGGATCAAATTTATACCGGCTCACTTGGCAACACCGGAGAATATTTAAAACTTTTTGATAGTGATGATAATTTAATTGATGAGATTAACAATAGTGACGATTGGATTGGTGGTGATAATACTACTAAACAAACTTTAGAAAGAAAAAATTTAACAATATGGCAAACAAGTCTAGAAACTGGCGGAACACCAAAGGCATTAAATAGCAAACAAGACAATAACCAAGATCAAGAAAGAGAAGACGAAAGTACTAAAGATAAAGTTGCAATTAAAAATTCCACTACTGATGAATCTACTTCTAAAGCAACCAAAAAGGATATTGTAATTAATGAAGTATTTCCTAACCCAGCTGGCGTTGACCTAGAAAAAGAATTTATTGAAATTAAAAATATTAGCAATAAAACAATTGATTTAACTGGTTGGATTTTAAAAAACTTAGCCGGGCAGACCTATACTCTACCATCTTTAAAAATGACACCAGAAAGTATTGCTGTTTTTTACAGAAGCCAAACTAAAATAGCTTTTAATAACAATAAAGAAAAAATTAAAATTTATTCACGACCTAATTTAATAATTGATCAAATTGACTACCAACAAGCCCCAGAAGAAGAAAGCTTTCAACGAAATAACGAGGGTAAATACTTCTGGCAAAAAATTTCACCAAGAAAAGAAAATAAATTTACAAAACAAATATTGCCAGTTGGAGTAATAAACGGATTAAAGGAAGTTGAGGCCGGTGAATTGGTCGACTATGATGCATCTGACTCTTTCGATCCACAAGGCCGAGCGCTTAAATTTTTTTGGGATTTTGGTGATGGTAGAGCTGATACTGGAATAGCCACGAGGCAAATTTATACAAAGAGTGGAGAGTATAATTTGACGCTAAAATTAGTAGTAGATGAATTTTCAAGTTCAACTGAGACTTTAAAAATAAAAGTTATAAAGGAAGAAAAAGCTCAAAGTGATCAGGCAACAACTACTCTGGATATTATAGATAGTGTTAATGAAATAAAGGAAGAAATCCCTTTTATTTTTATTTCTGAATTTTTGCCAAACCCACAAGGTTCTGACGAGAATGAATTTATTGAAATTTTTTCAAATCATTATGAACCAATAAATTTAATTGGTTGGCAGCTAGATGACCAAGATGGCGGCAGTAAGCCATATATTATTCCTGATTTAATTATCAAGCCTGGAGAATACAAAGTTTTCATGCGAACTGAAACAAAAATCGCTTTAAATAATAATAGTGATGAAGTCAGGCTTTTTTCACCTTCAGGAATATTAGTTGACTTGACTGAATATGAAGAAAGCAAAGAAGGTCAAAGTTTTGTTTTAGACGAACAATTTATATGGCAACAAAGCAATACTCCGACTCCTGGTGAAATAAATACCTTAGATGAAGTTGAAACTGAAGAGGAAGAAGAAAAAGAAAATAAACCAAAAATTTTAGGTGCTACGACAGAAAAAATAATAGTGGATAATAGTCAACAGGATAAAACTAAATATTTTGTAGCTGGTGGTTTGGTAATATTGATTTTTGGAATTAACTTATTTTTTAAAATAAAAAACTCTTGACAAAATTTAAAAAATAATATAGGCTACCTACTCTCTAATGTGAATTTCTTGGAATAACCTTAGAAATTAAAAAAAGGAGAAACATATGGCAGAAGACCTCCAGGGTCGAGTCCAATGGACCGACTCAAAAACTGGAAATTTTTTCATTGCTGATTATAATGATGGGCAATGGAATTTTTCCGAAAAAGATCCATGGGAAGTTAGATGGCACCCCGTCCAAGCGACTCTAGGACTTATCAAAATGGCAGAAGATTTATTTCGACAGGAAAACCAAGGACAACAATTTTTTGCCGAAACTGCCTAAAATATGTACAAACCTAGCGGAATACTTTCGCTAGGTTTTTTTTCTTGATATAATAAATTTATGTTAATAGATAAATCTGCAAAAACAAATTGGTTTCACATCTTTTTAATTGTCGGCGCTACAGTGATTTCTTTTTGGTTTATTAAAGATGCTTTTGCAAAAACTTTTTTGCAATGGGAAGCGGTAAATGACTTTCATATAGCCGAAGTCCAGGCGATGATGGAAGAATAATAAATTTCTTAATAAAAAGAAAAGCGTGACTCTATCAAATCACGCTTGTTTTGTTTAGCTAGGCAATACAGTCTTGAGCCTTATTGGTAGAACCAAAAAGGTTCATGAGTCCACAAGCAACTTCGACGACAGCATCATGACCGGCACACTCAGGCTTACGCTGATCGATATTTTGAGGATGCTCTTGCTGATACTTCAAATAGGCTGCCATATAGGCTTGGCGAAGTTTGGTGTCGACATTAATCTTGACGACGCCAAATTCAATGATAGCGCGCTCAACATCTTCATCTTTGACACCACTTGCGCCGTGAAGAACAAATCCGATTTCAGACGGGTCGCGAACAGCCTCAACAGCCTGAATACATTCTTCAAACAAGTCGAAGTCGATCTCGGCGATCGGCTCGCGGCAGCCATGAATCTGGCCCATAGCAACAGCAAAAAGATGCGCGCCCGACTCTTTTGCCAACTGGGCAATTTCTTCGGGCTTGGTCCAATACTGCTTCATCTCTTCAATGGCCACACCGGGTTCGTCGCTGTCGGCTAAAGCGCCAATTCGGCCGATTTCCACCTCGACGGCAATTCCGGGTACAGCCTTTGCCATTTCAACAATCATCTTGGCATTACTGATATTTTCTTCAAGCGGCATTTTACTGCCGTCAAACATCAGCATAGTAAAACCAAGCCGGAAACAAAGGGCATTTTGGACAGGATCCTGACCATGGTCGAGATTCAAGGCAACGGGAATTCCTGGTCGATTGATCATAGCGTCGGTTGTCATGTCGACGATCATCTTTGTGCCCCGAAAGGGATCGCCCTGGCCGGCGTGCTTGATTGCCCCCTGAGAAGCTTGAAGTAATACCGGGGAATCCTTGCGATAGGCGGCTTCGACCAAAGCGTCGGTAATGATATTGCCATTAGCGTTAAGTGCCGGAATAGCAAATCTCTTCTCCTTGGCGGCTTTGAACATGGGTAAACTTGGTGCTAGATCTGGCATTTTTTCCTCCTCTTGTTTCTTGTTGTTAACTAAAACTAAACTAAAAATTTAAAGGACCACAGAAAGAATAAGTCTTTCTGGTTTATAAAATTATAATAATTTGAAAATAATGTCAATTAAAAAATCCCGCCAAGAGGCGGGATTTTTATTATTCCCACTCAATAGTACCTGGTGGTTTATTGGTTACATCGTAAAACACCATATCAATCTGCGGTAAGGCTAAAAGCTTTTTGGTAATACTATTTAAAACAGCTTTACCCATAGGATAAAAATTAACAGTCATTGCCTCAAGTGATTGAATAGGCCGAAGGACGATAGTCTCTCCCCCACTTGTTCCAAGTGGTATTAAACAAACAGGAAACTGCCAAATTTCTTTATAAATTTTAAACTTAACTAGCTCCTTATTTACAATGTCATCTGCCTGACGAAGTAAATCTAAACGCTTTTGAGTTAAATAGGCTTTTGTTGTTTTTATTTTTTTAAAATCAACTTTTGTGGGACCAACTAAATAAACAACCCGGTTGATTTCATTTAACTCATTTGTCATTCTTACAGATAAATTGTGAAGACGTTGCCAGGAAGCTTTGCCTGAGATTAAAGCTGGATGACGGTAAGTGCGATTGTCCCCTTGAACCCCGACACTCTTTAAAGGCAAAGCAGAAACTTTTAGTCTTGGCCCGGCAATTTTTTTGAGTTTTTTATTAATCAAGACTTTATTTTTTATCTTTTCTTTACCATTACTACAAAGGGTACGAATAGAAAGACCTGGACCCGGAAAAGGATGACGATTAATTAAAGAATTTGGCAAGCCTAATTTTTTACCAATAGCTCTAACCTCGTCCTTATATAAAGTAGCTAAAGGTTCAACTAAAGCGCCAAGTTTCATAAGTTTTAAAATTTCTTCTACCCGATTGTGATGAGTTTTTATCTTATCAGCATGTTTGGTGCCGCCGGTCTCAATAGTATCTGGATAAATTGTTCCCTGGCCTAAAACCCAATCACGCTTATTCATTTTTTCAAGGCGCATTACTTCGTCTTTTATCTGCAAAAAAGTTCTACCAATTGCTATGCGTTTATTTTCTGGATCAATAATATTTTTAGTAGCCTTTAAAAATTTGTCTTCTGAATCAACAACTAGTAAGTCATCAAAGCCTGCTTTAGCTAAAGATTTTTTTACTTTAGCTGATTCATTAAGACGCATAAAACCATTGTCAATATGAAGGCCAAAAACTCGAGACTTACCTAATATTTTTTCTAGCAAGGCAAAACACACTGTAGAGTCCACTCCGCCAGAGACTAACAAAAAGACATTTCGCTTACCAACATGTTGCTTTACTTCTCTTACAATTTGATCCCAGTATTTATCAAGTGACCAATCTTTTTTACAAACACAAACATTAAAAACAAAGTTATTTAAAATCTTCATCCCCTCTTGAGTATGGGTTACTTCTGGATGAAACTGCAAACCATAAATATCTTTTTTAATATTTGCCATAGCGGCAATTAGGCAGTCTGAAGTTTTACCGCTGGTAATAAAACCTGGAGGTAAAACCGAAACACTATCACCATGACTCATCCATATTTTTCCAGAAGCAACATTTTTAAAAAGCTTAGTTTGTTTTGAAATTTTTAAATTGGCAAAACCATATTCTTTAATTTTGCCTGGCTTAACTTTTCCACCAAAGTGATGAGCAATTAATTGATGACCATAGCAAAGGCCTAAAATTGGAACATTTAAATCAAAAAGTTTTTTATCATATTTAATAGCAGTTTTATCATGAACACTATTTGGCCCACCTGAAAGAATAAGGCCTTTTATTCCTTTTAAGTCTTTAGCTTTAACGTCAGTTGGATAAATATTTGCTAAAACACCCAGCTGCCTAATGCGCCGGGTAATTAGATGAGTATATTGCGAACCAAAATCTATAATGGCAATTTGCGAATGCTTCATAAATTGATTATAACTTAAATTTAAGTTATTATAAAGCTAATTATTAATATTAAAAATACTAAATATGAAAGAAGGCTTAACTTTTGACGACGTTTTACTTGTACCTCAAAAATCGACAATTTCACCGAGCCAAGCTGACTTATCAATTAAACTTGGAAATTTAAAATTAGAAATTCCGATTCTTTCAGCTGCAATGGATACTGTAACTGAAAGCAAAATGGCAATTACTTTAGCTAAAGCCGGGGGTTTAGGGATAATTCATAAAAACATGACTGAAACTGCCCAGGCCAATGAAATTAAAAAAGTAAAAGCAAAAGACTTACTCTGTGGTGCTTCGGTTTCGGTTGGAGAAAAGGCAATTACTCGGGCAAAAATTTTAGCCAGTGCAAAAGTAGACGCACTTGTAATTGATGTTGCCCACGGACATTATTATAAAGTAGCTAAGACTATAAAAATTTTAAAAAAGATTTTACCTAAAAAAATTGTAATTATTGGCGGAAACGTAGCTACCGGCCAGGCAACAGCTGATTTAATTAAGGCTGGAGCTGATGTGGTAAAAGTTGGCGTTGGGCCAGGATCAATTTGTACAACTAGAGTTGTTGCTGGAATAGGAGTACCTCAATTAACAGCAATAATGGATGCAGTGAAAATAGCTAAAAAAACAAAAACTCCAATAATTGCTGACGGCGGAATAAAATATTCAGGCGATATAGTTAAAGCTTTGGCAGGTGGGGCTGATGCAGTAATGCTTGGAAGCCTTTTAGCAGGTACAGATGAAAGCCCTGGAAAGGTAATAACCATAGGTGGTAAAAAAATGAAAGTCTACAGGGGTATGGGTTCAGTAGATGCAATGCAAAAAGGAAGTCAGGACAGGTATCTGCAGGCTGCAAAAAATAAAAAAGAATTAATTGCCGAAGGTGTAGTTGGTCATGTTGAATATAAAGGTTCAGTTGAAGATATAATTACCCAGATGGTTGGCGGCCTAAGACAAGGGCTTGGCTACTGCGGTTCTAAAGATATTAAACAACTTCACCAAAAATGCGAATTTGTTAAAATAACCAATGCCGGACTTCAAGAAAGCCACCCGCACAGCCTTAAAGGCGTAAAACAAGCTCCAAACTATAAAAGCAAATTTATTTAAATTAAAAAAATATTATAAAAAACAGTCCCACAATTGCGGGACTGTTTTAATTAGTTGTAGTTTGGATTATTCAATTGTTGAAGTTATTATACTTTGGCTAATTTCCCCTTTTTCTACATCGACTCCCACTGAAACTGAAACTCCATCTTTAGAAAGCATTAGAGTTGCTACGTCTCCCATATTCATTTCCATATCGATATTCCAGTCACTACTAAATTCTTCTTTATAATAACCCATAATATCCTCAACGCTGTCATTGCTAGAAATTACTAAGGCATAATTTTTACCTTGAGGTAACGCCATGGATGACGATTGTTCAATTTTTCCTTTTTTGTAATAAGGAATATCACTTGGCCAACCACTTGGTAAACCTTTACCTGATTTGGCTGAGATAGTGTTGCCGTCTTTATCGGTGATTGTTACACCATCGTCCTGCAAATCAACCTCGGCACCGGTTTGACCTTCGATGTATTTTTCAGCTGCTTTTTGACTCAAACTTTTGCCGCAACCAGCAATTGAAAAAGCCATGGCACAAACTAGGACAATAAATAATGTTTTTTTCTTCATAATTTTATTTAAATATTAATCTTTCTTTAATTTCTTTCTTAATTTAGTGTGGGATTCCTGCAAGGCAAGCATTAACTTACTTTCATTTATTAAATTATGGACCCTGTTTGAAATAATAAATTCACCATTAATCATTAGGTCGCGAATATTTCTACCACCATGAGTAATCATATTACCAACAAGGCTAATAGGCTTACTTTCGTTGTAAGGCATAAATCCTCTGTCTCGTAATTTCCAAAAAGCAAGATCTGCTCGGTAGCCTGGAAGAATTCTTCCAACCTTTCCGAGTTTTAATATTTCGGCTGCTTGAGAGGTCATCATTTTAAACAAATCTTCATAAAGTACTCGAATCTTATCCTGATGCATAATACGAGCCTGAAGAGCTTCGGAAAGTAAATCCAAAGTATTTTTTGAAATAACACTATCAGTTCCTAAACAAATATTTTTATCAACTTTATATTTAACAAATAAAGGATATTTGAATTCTCCACTTTTATGAAGTTTATTAGAGGTTGGCAAATGAACCACGCCAATTTTATATTTTTTAATTAATTTAATCTCTTCATCTGACAAATGAACACAATGAGATAAAACTGAATTAGAATTAGCTAAACCTAAGTCAACCATAGCTTCAATTGTACGTTTGCCAAATTTTTTAACCCCCTCTTGAACCCATTCTTCAGTTTCAGCTACATGCATAGTAAAAAGAACTTTGTATTTTTTTATCAGCTCTTTAATTTTTTTAAGCTGAGCTTTGGTTGGCTTATGTAAATAATGAATGGCAATAGCTGGCTTGGAAAAATAATCCTTTTGTTTTTTTAAAATCTTTTCAACCATAGCCGGTGAATTGTTTGGATGTGAATTAGAAACTGCAGAAATTCCGTTTATAACATTTTGCCTAGTAACTTTGGCAGCCTGTTCAATTGGATCAAAAATTCCGTAATGACTAAAAGTAGTTGTAATTCCATTTTTTTGTTCTTCAGTAAAATCACCTACTGAACCTAAGAAAAAATCCCTTTGGTTCATCTTAGCTTCAAGTTGGGCCATTTTTTTAACCTGATCAACAACATTTCCTTTATCAAGTGTCATTGAGGAACGTAAAAGATACATTGGGGGATGAGCATGGGCATTAATAAATCCAGGAGTAACAACAAGACCACTTCTTTTGGAAGCATCATAAATCATATCAATTTTGTTTACTGGAATTGATTTTTTATTGACTGGAAAAACTTCTTTAATTTTGCCATCAACAACATAAATTGATTGATTCTTTAAAACCTTAAGTTTATTATTAACATCTGCTGTAATAACAAATGTGGCACCATGAATTAAGATTCGTTTGACCTTTTTAGGTTGACCTAAAACAGTATAACGGCTTCTATTTTTTCGCTTAGCTTCATAATCAACTTCATTTTGCAAAGCATCATTAAAGCTTTTACTTTTTTTGATAATTTTATCCATTGAAAAAAATTAATTATTAGTTTAACTTAATTATAAATAACCAAATGGGTTTGGGCAAATAATTAATTATTTGTTATAATATTATTGTATGACTATTAAACTAAATGACGTTGTCACAAAAGCAGATTGGATTAAAATATCTGTACTTTTAGTAATTTCAGTTATTTGCTGGACTTGGGTTTGGAATGAATACCAAAAACCAATTATTCCTGAAGATTGGGATATAACTTCGCAGGTTCATAGACAAAAATAAAAATTTCTAAAATAAAAAATCTCCCAAAAAGGGAGTTTTTATTATTCTAAAAACCCCTATCAGCAAAAGCCTCAAGGGGTCTATTGTGTTTTGAAAATATTAAAGGGCTATTAAGCCTCTTGCGACGGCAGTGGGCACATCAAATGAATGGTTTCAGAATTCAATTGAGCAGCAAAACCTTTCATAAGCTCCCCGAAACCTGGCAGTGAAGCCTTGGGCAATGTTACCCGACAGTGAATCCAGCCATCTTGGATTTTAGGAGTCGGAGTAATAATTATCCCAGCTTTATGACAACGCGCGATGAAAGATCCTAAATCTATAGGATCCACGCCTACTGTGAGGCGAACTGCCTCGAATGTACCGGCAAGTTTTGGTAAGTTAACCATTGGTACATCCTCCTTTCTGATTGTTAATAATGAGAGACTACCCCTCATTACACTGATTTATATATAATATTATATTTTTATCTCTGTCAATAAACAAAAAACATAGGCAAACGCGCTATGTTGATTTTTTTAGTAGCTCAGAGCGGGTGATCCCGATTTCATCGGGACGATCTCTTATTTCTCTTTGCGTAACTTAATAATGCCATATGACTTTTGAGTGATTTCAAATATTTTTCTCTAGCTATTGCCTGACTACGAGTTGAAAAAACTTCTAAATAAATTAAAATCCAAGGCCGCCAATATTTCGTTGAGGAACACAAACCTTTATTATGACGTCTGAGCCGATTTTTAATATTATTAGTTTGGCCCACGTATAGCCGACCATTTTTAATACTTTGTAAAATATAAACAAAAAACATAACTCCAATGGGCTATGTTGATTTTTTTTAGTAGCTCAGAGCGGGTGACCGGATTCGAACCGGCGATCTCTTCCTTGGCAAGGAAGCGTCATACCACTAGACCACACCCGCTCTGAGCTACTAAATATTATTTAGCTGCTTATGGCGGGTAATCCCGATTTCATCTGGACGATCTCTTCCTTGGCAAGGAAGCGTCATACCACGATTACCACACCCGCAAGCTGTAGACAGAAAATATTATAGCAAAATTTTAAAAAATTGCAAGTCCTACTACTTTCGTTTCAAATTTAGGTCATACATAGCAACCGAGGCAGCATTGGAAACATTTAATGAATCCTTTTTTCCGTGCATTGGAATTTCAACAATTTCGTCGGCTATATCTAAAACGTTTTTAGTAAGGCCCTTAACTTCATTGCCTAAAACTAAGGCAATTGGAAACTTAGGTTTAAACTTTGGCAAAGGTTTAGTTTTTTTACCAGTTTCTAAAGCAACAATTTGAAAACCCTGTTTTTTTAATTTTTTTAATAAAGTAGGTGTCTGGCGAGCTTTTTCCCAGGGAATCCAATCCTGGGCTCCTAAGGCTGTTTTTGAAATTTGATCTCTAGGTGGATAACCAGTATAGCCACAAAGAAATATTTTATCTATTTTAAAAACGTCAGCACTTCTAAAAATAGAGCCTACATTAAAAAGGCTGCGGATATTTTGTAAAACTATGTATATCTCTTGACTTTTTGTTGAACCCGTTAGACATTTAGGGCATTTTTTGATCATTTTATATAGATTGATTATTTGTTAATATTATAAATTAAAATTTTTATATCTAACGGGTTTGACATAAAAGTATTTTTATCTTATTATAATTATCGTTTAACAACAAGTATGCCCAGGTGGTGGAATTGGTAGACACGCAGGACTTAAAATCCTGTGGGCGTATAACCCGTGCGGGTTCGAGTCCCGCCCTGGGCACCAAAATTATCCTCAATAATCAACCGACACTGATTATAGGATAAAAATATAAATATTCACAGCGGGACGAGAAGCCTGTCCCGAACTTAATTCGGGAAGTCCCGCCCTGGGCACTATATTAGCTCTTAATTTTGATTAAGAGTTTTTTTATAATCTTGACAATAAGTAAAAAATATATTAATATACGGCATTAGTTAAAGGTATGAAAAAAGGAAACTGAAGTTACAACGAAAGGGGGAAAAATGTCTGGAACACTTGTAGGGTCACCAGGAGTAACCTTGCCGTCAAGCGCAAAAACCAGAATATCGCCTTTGGAGGTGGTGGAAGCAATTCTAGCAATGTTGGCTGAACGAGAAGGGGGGAACAACGGAGAGAGCTACACAACCCTTCATTCCAGAGGAATGACAGACGTCGCACTAGCAACTGCCAGAAAACTGGGATTGACTGAGGCAGAAATACAAATTCTGCAAGAGGGTGGTGAAGTTCATGACATCGGTAAAGTACTTGTCGATGGTTCTATCCTAAACAAACCGGGTAAACTCACCTCAGAAGAATGGCTAATAATGAGCCAGCATCCAGAACACGGCCACAACATCATCAAACATATCGGGCAGTTTGACACCGACACTGGTGTTGGCGGAATTGTTTTTTACCATCACGAACGATGGGACGGAACAGGTTATCCGCACGGCTTGAAGGGAGAAGAAATACCCTTCTTTGCCCGAATCGCGGCAGTTGCCGACGTGTTTGACGCCTTGTACGCCGACCGTCCTTATCGAAAAGGATGGCCCCTTGAAAAAGTGGTTGCCTCACTGCAAGAAGGCAAAAACACTTTATACTGGGGACCGGCGGTCGACGCCTTCACAAGCGCCCTAGGAGAGGGATTTGAATGGAGGGGGCATCCTATATCCCTGTCCTAAACGGACAAAATATAAACAAACACCACAAGCCTGCATCTTTGAGATCCAGGCTTCTTTTTTTAAAATAAATTTGTTTTTTTACACCCAAGAAGGTAAGATAATATAGATATGCAGCAAGATTTAGACGATCGAGTTATTAGTCCAAAAGAACTTAAAAGCGAAAAAGCTTTTGACGTTTCTTTGCGTCCTAAAAAACTTGGAGATTTTGTCGGCCAAACAAAAATAAAAAACAACTTGCAAATTTTTATGGACGCTGCTAAGGGAAGAAAAGAAGCAATTGAACATGTCTTGCTTTATGGCCCACCAGGGCTTGGAAAAACTACCTTGGCCCATATTATTGCCAATGAAATGGATTCTAATATTCGAATAACTTCCGGGCCAGCCCTTGAACGAAGCGGTGACCTAGCAGCAATTTTAACTAATTTAGAAGATAATGATATTTTATTTATTGATGAAATTCATAGACTAAATAAAGTAATCGAAGAAATTCTTTACCCAGCAATGGAAGATTATGCTTTAGATATTGTAATTGGCAAAGGTCCTTCGGCCAGAACATTAAGGCTTGACCTGCCAAAATTTACAATTGTCGGTGCAACAACAAAAATTAGTATGATCTCTTCCCCACTTCGAGATCGTTTTGGAAATATTTTTCATTTAAATTTTTATGAAGACGATGAAATCGGACAAATAGTTGATCGGTCAGGAAAAATTTTAAATATTGATATCGATAAACCAGCTTCACAAAAAATTTCAACAAGATCACGAAAAACTCCAAGAATTGCTAATAGACTTTTAAAAAGAGTTCGTGATTTTGCTCAAGTAAAAGCAGATGGAAACATTACAGAAAATATAACAGACCAGGCTTTAGAGATGCTCGATATTGATGAATACGGACTTGACGAAATTGACCGAAAAATTTTAGAGGTTATTATTACAAAATTTTCAGGCGGACCAGTTGGATTAAATACTATTGCAGCTGCTACTGGAGAAGAAATGGCAACAATTGAAGATGTTTATGAACCATTCTTAATCCAAATTGGAATGCTAAAAAGAACACCAAAAGGAAGGGTTGTAACGGAAAACGCTTATCAACATTTAGGTTTAGCTAATCACAATAAATTGCTATAATTAAAATATGGGAATACCACTTTCACTTTTCTACTATATTTATTTAGTTTTTGTAGTGGTGTTTTTATTTTTTACATTTTTTAACGTTTGGCATTTAATACGTTTTGGATTTTTAACAGTTGGAAATATCGTAATGATTGCCTTTTATATTTTAGTAACTATTATGATTTTATTAATCTCTTGGTACTATATTGGTCAGATTGACTGGAAAGAAACTATACCAATTATGATGGAATTAAAATATTAATATGCTTAAATTTCACGTTCCCCATCATAAAAAAAACGAAAAAATAATCTTGCTAATAAGAAGACATCCTTTTATAATTCTAACTAAAATTATTTTTTGGGCCGTGGTTGCTGTTTTGCCACCTATATTTTATTTAGTTTTTGGAGACGTTTTAGCTGGTTTATTTAATAATCAACTTTTTACTCCAATTGTAGTTTTATTTACTAGTATTTATTACCTTTATATTTGGCTTTTTGCTTTTCATAGTTTTGTTGATTACTATCTTGATGTTTGGCTGGTGACAAATCAAAGAATTGTAAACATTGAACAAAAAGGGCTTTTTGCCAGAACAGTTTCAGAACAAACCCTTTATCGAGTCCAAGATGTCACCTCAGAACTTAAAGGATTTTGGTCAACAACTCTTGACTATGGAACAGTTTATATTCAAACAGCTGGTGAAAAAGAAAGATTTATTTTTAAACAAATTCCCCAACCTTACCGAGTGGCACACAAAATTACAAAATTAGTTGAGGAACATAAGCGGTTTAAAAAAATAATAGAAAACAATAACGATACTATAAAGGCAAAAAAATAAATTCAAATGTAAAATAAAAGAGCGGACCATCACTGCTCTTTTTTGAGTAGGTGTTTGGTCCGCAAGGTTGACGATTTTTCATCGGGAGATTAGCCCCTCCCAAGGCAAGCCTGTCTTGGCTAGATCGTGATGACGGTCGTCTCGTCGGCCGGCTGCTTCTTCTTCTGGGCCTGATCCTTCGCCGTAAACGTCGTCGCCTGCTGCTGCCGCTTCATCGTGCACCGGTGCTGTTTCATTGTCGTTTCCTCCACTGTTGTTGCTTGGGCGTTTGCCCTTCTACATTTTCGGCCAACCATTGGCCTATTAAATAAAATATTAATATATATTTGAGCAAAAATCAAGTAATAAAAATACACAGCATTAAGCTATGTATTTTTGTTTTTGTTTTGGTTGTCTAGCTAAAAGGACAATAATATATTCGCCAATAACTTATTTGGCCAAAAGAGGCACTATAAATGGCGGTAAAATTTATAAATTAACGATAATTTCCTAAATAACCCCGGCTAATTTCATCGCTAACAAGATTTCCTGGCTCATAAGCTACTTTTTCTTCAATAACTGTAGTAGCGGCAACAGTACTGGAAGGCTGACCTACTGTCTTAACTGCAATGTTTAAAATTAAACTAACTGATAAAACAACAAAAAAAGCACCAACTAGACTTTTAGCTAAACTTTGATTAGCAAAACTCTTATTAAGTGCCTGGGCTTTTCGGGTGATCCCAAAAAAAGATAATAAATTGTTTTCTGAATGGGTGCTTTGCATATTTTTTCTTTTTATTTTTATTTTTTGTTTTTTATATAAAAAGATAGACCTGTTGATCTATCCTCTGTAAACAGTATAGCACGAAAAAAAAAATTTGTCAATATTAAAAATAAAAATATTTTATTATAGCCAAAAACACTTTGTAAATTTGCCAAAATAGGATATGATTTAATTAATATGTCAGAAGTAAGAAAAATTGCACACAATACATTAATCCAAATTATCGGCAAAACTTTAGTTATAAGTTTTTCTTTGTTAGGTTTTGGTTTAATGGCTAGATACCTAGGTCAAGAAGGTGTTGGATACTATTCAACCATTTATGCCTTCTTGGCTATTTTTGGCATATTGATTGATTTGGGTATGCAAATGACAACAACTAAAATAATTTCTGACCCTAAAGAAGATGAGAGTAAAATTTTAAGCAACGCCCTAACAATAAGGCTTATTGGTTCAGTAATATTTTTAGGCTTAGCGCCAATAATTGCCATTTTCTTTCCATACCCTACAATTGTTAAAACTGGAATGCTTATTTCAATAGTGGGTTTTGTTTCAGCTTCGCTAACCTCGACTTTAATTAGCTTATTTCAAAAACACCTACTGATGCTTAGGGTAGCTATAGCAGAGATTAGCGCAAAAATAATTTATCTTGGTTTGATTTTATCAACAGTTTACTTTGACTTTGGATTTTATGGAATTCTATTTGCTGCCTCAATGGATAGCCTGCTTACTTTTGTAATATTAATTTATTTTGCATCAAAAGAAATAAAATTGAAACCCACTTTTGACTTTGATATATGGAAAAAAATACTAAGCTTAACTTGGCCGATTGGCTTAACTATTACTCTAAATTTAATTTACTTTAAAGGCGATATATTTATAATGTCTTTAATACGTTCACAATCAGAGGTTGGTTTGTATGGGGCGCCGTATAGAATATTGGAAGTATTAATAAATATAATATATTTATTTTTAGGATTAATAATGCCTTTAATGGCAACTGCCGTGGCAATAAAAAATATTGAAAAATTAAAAATAATAATTCAATCAGTTTTTGATTTTTTACTAATTATAACTATACCAATGATAGTTGGAGGTTATTTTTTGGGTGAAAAAATAATGATAATTGTTGCAGGTCCAGAATTTATAATTTCTGGAAAAATTATAAAAATATTACTTATTGCAACTGGAACCATATTTATTGCTGCATTGTTTGGATATGCTGTAGTTGCATTAAACAAACAAAAAAAAGCTATTCCATTTTATGCGATAAATGCTGTTATTTCTACAATTGGTTATTTAATATTTATTCCTAAATATGGCTACTGGGGTGCAGCCTGGATGACGGTGTTTAGTGAAATATTTATTTTAATTTCAGCAGCATATGTACTTAAAAAATCAATTAACTTTTTACCTGGCTTAAAGATGCTTCCTAAAATAATAGTAGCCAGCTTAGTCATGTCATTGCCATTATATCTTTTTAATCAAATATCGCTGTTTGTTTTATTGCCAGCTGGAGTGGTAATATATTTTATCTCTCTTTATTTAATAAAAGGCATAGATAAAAATATAATTTTAGAAATTATAAAAAAGGAAAACAACTAAATGTTTTGGTTTGATTTTCATTGGCAGATTCAACATGTTTTAAATCAGCTTTGGTGGCCGATTAATCTTTTATTGTTAGTAGTTGTAGTTAGTTTAGGATATCTAAGCTATAAAAAACCAGCCTATGCAGTTGGGTTGACTATAATAATGCTTCCGACTTATCTTTTTAGAAGTAAAGTATGGTTTTTACCATTTACTTTTTTAGAAATTTGTATTTGGGTAATATTTTTAGGGTGGATTATTACAAAGTTTGTAAAAAAAGATTTTAGTTTTAATTATCCTAAAAAATATCGCTATCCAATTTTACTTGTTTTACTGGCAGCAACAATTTCTTTGGTGATTTCACCTGACTTAAAATCTGCAGCCGGGCTTTGGAAAGCATATTTTATAGAACCAATTTTATTTTTTCTAGTTTTGATTGATACTTTAAAAACAAAAAAAGATAAAAAAATAATTTTATGGTCGCTTGGAATTTTAAGTTTACCAATTGCACTTTTGGCAATTTATCAAAAATTTACAGGCTTTGCGATATTTGAACCAGGCTGGACTTCACCTGATCACCGAAGGGTGACTTCAATATTTAGCTCGCCAAATGCTATTGGGCTTTGTCTTGGTCCGATAATAATGATTTATTTAGGCTGGTTAATCCAAGAAATAAAAAAACTAGGACCAACAATTTTAAAAATTTTTATTTTAATTTTAGCACTGCTAGCAATAATATTTAGCTCTTCGCAAGGAACCATACTTGGGTTGATGGCTGGGACTATTTTTTTAATGTTTTTTGGCTGGAATAAAAAATATACTAGTTTGCTAGTGATAATCTGCTTAATTTTAATAATGTTAGTACCCATTACACGCCAAAAAATTTGGCCTGTAATAACCCTTCAAGACGCCAGTGGACAAAATCGTATTCAATTGGCCCAGACTGCTGGAAATTATTTAACACAAAATTCAAAAAACTTTGTATTAGGCCTTGGACTATTGGGGTTTGACAAAATACAAGATCAAACCCGAGACCCTCTAAAAATTGAAGATCTATTATATCCGCATAACATTGTATTAAATTTTTGGGTAGAGCTGGGTTTGCTTGGATTGCTTGCGTTTACCTGGCTAATAGTTATTTTTTTCAAACAAGTAAAAAATAAAATAAAAAATTCACCAGACTGGTTAACTTTAGGAATTGCTGCCTGTATAATTGCACTTCTAGTTCACGGCCTGGTTGATGTACCTTATTTCAAAAATGACTTAGCAGTATTATTTTGGATAATAATTGGTTTGATTTAAAATTTTAGACAAAACAAAAACTCCGGCAAATGCGGAGTTTTTGTTTTTGGGATCCCTATTTTTGAGTAAGCTTTTCAATAAGTTCCTTGGCTTTTTCTTTACCACCTAAACCAAAGGCGATACCTCCGGCTAAAGAAAACATAAAAACAAAACCAGTAAATAAAATCTGAATTAACTGAGTAGCTACCCTAAGTTGAATTAAGGCTGCCATAAAAGTAAAAACTAATATAGCCCACTTAGCGACATTGGCCAAGAAATCAGCAACAGAAATTTTAGCAGCAATAGATGTTTCTTTGACTAACGTGTAGACAAAATTACTAATAATTATACCTACTACCAAAATAGCAACGGCAATAATAACATTAGGAATAAACAACACTACAGCCTGTAAAAATTCTGATATCTGATTTAAGCCTAGAATATCAGCAGCAGCAACTAGAAAAACGGCATACAAAAACCAAGTTATCAATAAACCTAAAGCCTTGCTAATTTCTATCTTAAAACCAATTTTCTCAAGACCTTTTTTAAGACCAGTAGCCTCAAGAGCTTTATCAAGGTAAACCTTTTTTAAAACCTTAGCGACTAAACGGCCTAGAGCCTCGGCAATAAATAAACCAACAATAAAAACAATAATTGCTCCAATGATTCCTGGAATTAAGTCAATAAACTTAAACCAAATCTCAGCAAAAGAAGTTTTCAAGATTGATCCCCAGTCGGTAATTGTATTCATAAGACTTCTATAAATTAACCAAAGCAAGATAGCTTTAGATTTTTATATTATTAAACTTGAGCACCAGTAGCAGACATCAATTGAGTAATAACGAAACTAGCAATAGCATAAGAAACAAAGATGATAATCAAACCAATAATACCGGCTGTGATAATCTTTTTAGCTTGAGAGACTTTTTCTTCGTTACCGCCTGCAGTCATCCAAACAAAGCCACCCCAAAGGATGATAATAATAGCAATAATACCCAAGAATCCAAGTAAAACTTGGATAATGGCCATTACACCTTCACGAATATCTTTAGTACCTAAACCGGTGTAAGTGCCATAGTTTAAACCAACGTCTAAAGTAGCTAGAGCTGGAGTTACAGTTAAGGCAAAAAGAAAAGCCATTGTCATAATTAAAAGGCCTTTTTTCATATCTTCACCCCCTTTCTTTTTTAGTTTAATAGTTATATTAACTTATTTATACTATAACATAAAAATTACCTAGGGGCTATAAAAATTGTTTATAACTTATTATTTACAAAAGGGGCAAAATATTATAAAATAAAATTAGAAATAAAGATATGAAGCCTTGTTGCAATACCCTAAAAACAAAAATAAAAACTAGGTCAAAAAAATCTTTCAAGCTAAGCCTGTTTGTCTTAGTTTTTTTTATTTTTAACATTTTTACTCCCATAATTTCGAAGGCTAGAACCTTTAATCCAAACAATATTATTACTAACGATGAACTTTTAGATTATAACGACTTGTCGAGGGCCGCAATACAAACATTTTTGGAAAGAGAAGGAAGTGTCTTAGCGCGCTATAGCCAAATAATTAACGGTGAGACAAAAAAAGCTTCAGAGATGATTTGGGAAGTAGCACAAAAACACAAAGTCAGTTCAAAATTTATATTAACCACCTTGGAAAAAGAACAGGCTTTAATACATTCAAGTCAGGCAACAGAAAAGGCACTTGACTGGGCTACTGGTTATAGCTGTTACGGTGGAACCTGCAATGAAAAACACCGAGGTTTTTACAATCAAATTGAAGCTAGTGCTGAAACTCAAAGAATTTATATGCAAAAAGCAAGCCAATTTGGCTTTAGGGTTGGAGTAACTAGCCAAAGCTATGACGGTTACAATTTAACTCCAGCAAATCAGGCAACTGCAAATCTTTATGTATATACTCCTTATGTTGGTTATTCACCAGAGCTTGGAGTTACTGCCCCTTACGGAGGCAATCGACTTTTTTGGAGAATTTGGCATAGATATTTCAGTAATCAAAAATTTCTAGACGGTCAAGTCGTCACTAATGGTGGAAATTATTGGCTTATTGAAAATAATAAAAAAAGAAAATTTGATTCTAAAGAATTATTTTTAAAAGACTATGATTTGTCAGAAGCTATTCCAATTTTTAACGACGATTTAGCAGCTTACCCTAATGGCAAAGAAATTAATTTTGCTAATAACACTTTAGTAAAATCTTCTGCTTCGGGTCAGATATATTTATTAGCCGATGGTTGGAAAAGGCCAATTGTTAATAATAGTGCACTAGCTTTATTAACCGATTTTCATATTGCAGTAACTGGGGCTGATGTACCAGTAGTTTCAGAAGATGAGATTGAAGATTATCAACTCGGTGCTTTGATTAATACTGGAGCAATTTATCCCCAAGGTAAATTATTTAAAGACGAAACCGGAAAAATATGGCAAATAAAAGATGGATTAAAACACGAGGTTGACCCAGCAGTGTGGAAAAATCGATTTGATTCTGAAACCCCTGAAATAATTACCAGCTCACAGTTAGAAAAATATCCAACCGGCAGTCCAATAAAATTAAAAGATGGTACTTTTGTAATAGGTGCTTCTTCAGGAACGTACTATTTGATTTCACAGGGCGCTAGGATGAAAATTGAAGATTTAACTATTTTTAATCGAGTATTTGGAATTCAAAAGAAAAATAATGCTTTAAAAGTCTCTACTGCATTGCTTGAAAATCATGATGCTGGTGATGTAATAGATTATATTGACGATACTATTAAAGACCCAATTACTACCACCCCAGCCACTCCGGTTACCTCTAGTAGTTACAGTGGTCAATATATTTCAATGACACCAGATGGTCTAATTATGATGACTGGCCAAAGCGCGCAAGTAACGCTAAATTTCAAAAATATGGGCGGTACTAATTGGCAAAATAGAAATGTTTATCTAAAAGTAACTGACAAAGGTGAGACTAGTAGTTCATTTGGCGTACCAGAAAAAATTTATCCTAACCAAGGCAACATTTCAGCAAGTCAAACGGGAAGTTTCAGTTTTGAAATAACTGCTCCAACCGAAAAAAGCGGTCTTTTAACTCAAGAATTTGGTTTATATTACGACAAAAACGGCGTACCAATAAAGATCACTTCTGTAAGCAAGTTTATAATTGTTAAGGCTGGAGAATCAGCTCAAGTTATTGATCACAATATTCCAGTAGCAGTAAAAAATAACTGGCGGCCAGTTCCAGTCACCATGAAAATACAAAATAATGGAACAGAGACAGTTTGGCTTTCAAATAAAACTGCTTTAGAAATTTATAATGTCGACGGCACTACAAGTGATTTTTACGATCCTAATGACTGGGTTCGAAGCAATATAGCTGCAGTGCCAGTTAATAAAAGCTATATTAAGCCAGGAGAAATTGGCGAGTTTAAATTTACAATTGATCCAAGAGGAATTAATCCAGGATTTCATATCTTAAATTTTAAATTAAACTTACTAGATCAAGATAAAGAAATTTATTTAAACGGCGGACTTGAGTGGCATTTAGGAATTCGAGTTGATTAAATAAAAAAACAACCCATCTGCCTTTGGGCATAAATCCCGAATCAAGTACGGGATGACAGGGTTGGTTTTTTTATTCTTCAATATATCTGAACCGTGGGACTACTTTACCTTCAAAATCTACTTCTTCTAAAAACATTGATTTGGGACGAGCCCAAAGTTTTGACTCTTTATTGTCATAGAGCGCTTCATAAATTACTAATTCTTCGAGAGTCTCGCTATGTTTAGCAACTCCAATAACTTTATAGTCTTTGTTTTTGTAATGACGATAACGTCCTGGTTTAAGTTCTGACATAATAAATTATTTATTAACTTTAAACATTGGGCCATGACCTGGAATAACATAATCAGCCAAATCCAAAATCTTTTGGCGACTCTCTCTCAATTTTATTTCATCGCTAGCATACGGATCTTTTTCTGGTCCAGATTCTTTCCAGAAAACATCTCCCACAATTGCCACTTTTCCAATTTCAGTTTCAACTAATAAACTTAAACCATCATAACTGTGGCCCGGAGTTTTTATAATTTTTATATCCTTTGCAAAATCTTTCTGCCAATCATTAACTGACCCCCCACTCCAAATTCCATAATACTCAACTGTTTTTGCATTTGCAAACATACCAATATTACGATAATGGTCAATATGGGAATGGGTAATAAAAACATGAGTAACATCTTCTTTTTTAAATCCCTCTTTTTCAAGAGCCAAAATAAGCTGCTCTTGGCTGTCTAAAACCCCAGGGTCAACTACCATAACAATATCCTTATCATGAACCAAGCTAATGGTTGCACAGGTTTTTTCTTCTGCTAAAGACTTAGTGTCAGCACTGGTAAAACCTTCGATTAGAATTTTTACTTTTGACATATTATTCTACTTGATCAATTAATAATTGGCGGAGAGGACAGGATTTGAACCTGCGAGGACTTGCGCCCAAACGGTGTTCGAGACCGTCGCCTTAAACCACTCGGCCACCTCTCCATTGCTTATTATAAACATAATTAAAATATTTTTACAATTTATCGATTTTTTGTTATAATTTGAACAATAAGAATAAAAAAATATGGAAAAAATTAGAAAAGTTGTTATACCAGTTGCGGGACTTGGCACCCGTTTTCTACCAGCTACAAAAGCCCAGCCAAAAGAAATGTTACCACTGGTAGATAAACCAATTATTCAATATATTGTCGAGGACGCAGTCAGGGCTGGAATTACTGATATAATTTTAGTCACCGGCTCAGGCAAAAGAGCACTTGAAGACCATTTTGACCGCAATGAAACTTTAGAAAAACACTGCTTAGCCGGTGGAAAAAAACAATATTGTAAAGCAATTAAAGAAGTTGCCGAGTTGGCAAACTTTATTTATATTAGACAGAAGGGTCCATATGGCAACGGCACACCAGTAATGAATTCAAAAGAAATTATAGGCGACGAACCCTTTGCAGTAGTTTGGGGTGACGATGTTTGGACTGCTAAAAAACCTCACATACAACAGCTGGCTGAAGTTTTTTATAAATATGGTGATCCAGTAATTACCGCAAGAAAAATTGATGACGAAGGAACAAATAAATACGGGGTAATAGAAGGGGTTGAAGTGGAACCAGGAGTCTATCAAATTAAATCAATTGTTGAAAAACCAGGACCTAAAAAAGCAAAAAGTAGAATTGGTTCTTTGGGTGGATATATTTTTACACCTGACATATTTGAAATGTTAGAAAAAACTCCATTAGGCAAGGGAAACGAGCTCTGGCTTGTTGATGCTATTTCTAAATTATTAAAAAAACGTCCTGTTTATGCCAAAATAGTTGAGGGAGAAGTCCATGATTTAGGCTCAAAGCTTGGCTGGTTGAAAGCTAATGTTCAATTCGGCCTTAAAGATAAAGAAATTAATAAAGAATTCAAAAAGTTTCTTAAAAAAGAAATATGAAAAAATCAATAAAAATAAAAATTCAAATTTTAATCTTAATTTCATTAATGCTAGTTAGTACTGGTTTTCGTTGCAAGTGTGTTACTCCTGCTCAAAAAGAACTACTTCAGCCAATTGAGCTTACTTGGTGGGGAGTTTTTGAAGACCAAGCCGACTTAAATGAAATAATTAATGATTATAAAATAATTCATCCAAATATATCAATAACTTACAGAAAACTAAGAGAAGAAGAATTTGAAACAGAACTCTTAGAGGCCCTAGCAGAAGACCGTGGACCAGATATTTTTTCAATTCATAATACTTGGGTTGAAAAATATATTTCTAAAATTGAGCCATTACCAGATAAAACCACAATGGCTTACGAAATTACTCAAAAAAGCCTAGGGGTTAAGCAAGAAACTATTATTGAAGTCCGGGATAACGTAAGTATTACTCCAACACAACTTAAAAACACTTTTATTGATGTGATTGCCTCAGATGTAGTTAAAAATAATAAAATCTACGGACTACCATTAAGCATGGATACTTTAGTTTTATTCTATAACAGAGATTTATTAAACAATGCAGGTATTCCATTGCCACCAACTAGCTGGCAAGCGGTTCAAGAAAGCGTTAAACAATTAACCTTTCAAGATCAGTCGGGAAATTTAATCCAGTCTGGAGTTGCTTTAGGTAGAGGCAAAAATATTGAAAATAGTCCTGACATTTTATCACTACTAATGATGCAGAATGGTGCAGAGATGACGGTTGGTAAAGCAGTTGCTTTTGGAGCTATCCCACCCGACTTTCCAGATAAAAATTATAACCCAGGGCCAGAAGCTATAAGATTTTACACTGATTTTGCCAGTCCAACCAAAGAAGTTTATACTTGGAATGAAAAATTTCCAAACTCGATTGATGCATTTGCTGCCGGACAAGTTGCTATGATGTTTGGCTATAATCATCATATCCCATATCTTGAAGCAAAAAGACAGGGAAAACTAAATTATGGAATTGCAAAAATTCCCCAAATTGAAGGTCGGCCGGAAATTAACTTTGCTAACTACTGGGTAAATACAGTTTCTAAAAAAAGTAAAAACCAAAATGCTGCTTGGGATTTCATTCAGTTTGCTACAAAAAAAACAGAGGCTAAAAAATATCTAGAAAAAACTTCTCGGCCAACTGCTTTAAGGTCTTTAATCGAAGAACAACTGGCTAATGATGCACTAAACATATTTGCAGATCAGCTATTAACAGCTACCTCTTGGTATAAAGGAAATAATTCTAAAGCCGCAAAAGAAGCTTTAATTGAAATGATTGAGTCAATAAACGAAGGCAGTGATGTTAAAGAGGCTATTGAAATTTCTTCACTAAAAATTCAACAAACAATTCAATAAAATTATGAAAAAAACAATTTTTCTTTTAGCAATTATAGGAATATTTTTAAGCTTGCCAGCTGTGGCAGCAGACTGGAATTTTTCTATTGTGCCAAGCCAATGCACTGGAAGCAACCCCTGTACCGATCTTGACTATGTTTTAATAATGATTGTAAATATTTCACGAATTATTTTGGCTTTATCGGGTAGTGCTGCTCTTTTAATGTTTACCTATGGAGGATTTCAGTGGATAATCGCCGGGGGCAGCCAAGAAAAAATTCAGAAAGGTAAATCAGCTTTAGTGGCTGCAGTGGTTGGATTAGTTATTATTTTAGGAGCTTGGATAATTGTAAACACTACAATTTGTGCTATATCACAAGGTAGTGTTGCCTGTGATGATATGATTAATAATTTCTGGGGAGGATAAATAAAGCTTAATTTACTTTATTTTTTTATTTTTAAATTTTAAAAAATATTTAATTGACACTGCAGAGTATTATCTATTATAATTAAATTAGGTGTTTAAAAATAAAGCTATCTCTAGTGAGTAAAAATTTTAAATAAAGATAGCTACAAAAGAAAGGGGGTGGGAAAATGAAAAAAATTGCTGTTTTAACTACTTTTGGGGTAATTTTTGCCCTAACCGCTATGCCAGCTTTAGCTGCCTTAGACATTGGTATCAACTATGGTACCTACACCGGTCTTGGAACTAAAGATATCCGAGAAGGAATCATGGGTATTGTTAACGTATTACTTGGATTCTTGGGTATTTTAGCAATCATTATCATCCTTTGGGGTGGTTTCCGATGGTTAACATCAGGTGGTAACGAAGAAAAAGTTGCCGAAGCTCGAAAGATTATTACCGCTGGTATTATCGGCCTAGTAATTATCTTCACTGCTTATGCTATTGCCAGCTTTGTTGTTACTCAATTAATGTCTGCTACTGGTGCTACTTAATAATAGTTGAAGTTGAAAATTATCATCAAATAAAAGAGGAAGCCCCTCTGGTTGCTAGTTGCTAGCCTATCTAGTCGCCGGCAACCAGAGGGGCTTTCGGCAATAAAAATTATAAAAATGAAAATTATCAATAAAAAATTCAGTTACTTAATAATTATGATGTTTTTAATGTCTTTATTGGCATTTCAAATATCATTTGCCGCAGAAGGAGCTAACCTAGTTAAAACAGGTTTAGAACAATCAGCTAAGGCAGGTGAACTAGACACTGAACAAACTGACTTGCCAACAATCGCAGGTTCGGCAATTAATTATCTCTTTGGAATACTTGGGGTAATTTTTTTAACAATAGTTCTAGTAGGTGGTTACCTTTGGATGACTGCAGGAGGTAATGAGGAAAAAGTAGGTAAAGCTAAAGGTTTCATTATCAATGGAATTAATGGAATGATTGTTATTTTTCTAGCCTATGCTTTAGTTTATGTAATTATGGCATCTTTAGGTGGTGCTATTAGCGGTAGACCAGTAAGTTAAAAAAATGAATAGGATAAAAAAAATAAAAATTTTTATACTAATACTTTTCGTCTTTTGTGTTTTTAATTTTTTATTAACAACTCCAATAGTTGCTAGCACTCAAGACACAATTATGAAAGGGTTTAAAAATACTGGAAGCAGTGCAGGATATGAGGTAGACAGTGGCGGTAAACCTAAAGAAGAGTTTATACCAGCATGGGGTTCTTATGTGAAAGGCTTAATTAATTTAATGGCCTTTTTATTTTTAGTTTTAATGATTTATGGCGGTTGGCTTTGGATGACGGCAAAAGGTAACGAAGAACAAGTCCAAAAAGCAAAAAATATCATGATTCAGGCTACAATTGGCCTGGGAATTGTTATTGGGGCAAGAATAATTGTTGAACTTGCCTTAACTTATTTAGGCACAACTCTTGCATCATAAAATATGAAAAATACAAAAATAATTATTTTAACTACTACCTTAATAACATTATTTTTATTTTCTCATTTAAATGTTTTGGCAGCTGATTCAATATTTGACAGAACTTCTGGAGGACTAAAAAACGCCACTAATGAAATTTATGGGGACGAAGTTGGAAACAATGTAAACCAAGGAACATTTAGTGGCGGCCTTTTTAAAATTATTAATAGTCTTTTAAACTTTATTGGGGTTATATTTTTCTTGTTACTAATATATGCAGGTTATCTTTGGATGACAGCAAGAGGAAATGATGAACAAATAGAAAAAGCTAAAAAAATTACCCGCGAAGTTGTAATTGGCTTAATTATAATTGTTTTAGCTCGGATAATAACTGAATTAATTTTAACTTATATAGGTTCTGCAATTGAATCGACGAATGAGTAAAGCTAATGTATAATAAATATATGAATATAAAAAAAGCTAAATTAATAACTTTTATAGTTCTAGTTACTTTATTGGCTAATGCTTCTTTGGCTTTTGGGGCAATAACAGAAGATATGAAGGGAGGCATTACTAATTCAGGTATTAATTTGCCCGGAGGCGGAGATGCAGAAGCAAAAGCTCAAACCATAGTTGGCCAGTTGATAAATGCATTTATTAGTCTTTTTGGGGTTATTTTTATGATTTTAATAATTTATGGTGGATATAAATGGATGATGGCTTCAGGGCGCGAAGAAGAAGTTTCTAAAGCTAAAGATATAATAAAATCAGCAATTATTGGCTTAATTATTGTAATGGCTTCCTACGCCATATCTTTCTTTGTTACTAATGCATTGCAAGGGGCTATTAAATAAAAATATGAAAATTTTAAAAATATTAATTACATTAACTATAATTACCATTGTTTTTTCCTTTGGTGTTACTGTGATGGCACAAGAAGCCGAATCAACCGGGCTAGATCTAACTGGAAAACTTACAAATGTTGCAAAAAATGCTCAGTTTCAAGAAGCTGACAGCAGATCAATTGCTACAACAATTGGTGGGGTTATTAAAGCATTACTTTCGTTACTGGGTGTAATTTTTATGGCCTATATAATTTATGGAGGTTACCTTTGGATGACTGCAGCTGGAAACGAAGAAAAGCTATCAAAAGCTAAAGCAATAATAAGAGGCAGTATTACTGGAATTATTATTGTATTTTTAGCCTATGCAATTACCCATTTTGTAATAGTTAAAGTAGGCCAAGCCACTGGTTATAGAGCAACTAGTGGTACTGCTGGCGAATAAAAATATGAAAAGAAAAAAATATCTAAACTTTTTAATCATCATAATTACTTTGTCTTTTTTAGCAATGCCAGCTGTATTGTTAGCACAATCACAAAGTGGCAGCATGGGCGATTTAACAAAAGCAGCGGGTGAGGCTGCTGGTTATGCTGAAGATACCAACGAGTATTCATTGGCAGAATTTGCCGGAGTAGTTGCTAGAACGTTTATTAGCTTAATTGGTATAATTTTCGTCTCTTACACAATTTATGGAGGTTACCTTTGGATGACTGCAGGAGGTAATGAAGAAAATATTGCAAAAGCTAAAAATATTTTAAAAAATGGAATCATAGGTTTAATTATTGTTTTTTGTTCAGCAGCAATTTATATATTTATCAGAAATAACCTTATCACTGGCACTGGGGGAGGAAGTGGTGATTCCGGCCTAACCGCTAGTTAAATTATGAAAAAAATAAAAATATTAATTTTTGTCCTACTATTATTTAATGTTTTAGCATTAAATGTTTCGGTTTGTAGTAGTGCGGGAGATTTAGACCAAGAACTTCGAAGACAAGACCAAAGATTCATCGGGGAAGTCGGCTTAAATGAAAATGTTAGTTTATCTAAGGTGGTAAGCCAAATTATTAAAGTATTTCTTTCATTTTTAGGAGTAATTTTTATTGTATTAATAATTTATGCCGGTTTTACCTGGATGACTGCAGCTGGAAACGAAGAAAAAATAGACAAGGCAAAAAAAACTATGGTCTCAGCAATTATTGGTTTGGCGATTGTCTTATCAGCTTACGCTTTAACCTATTTCGTAATTGACCAATTATTAGAGGCAACAAGAAATGATTCAGGACTTGATTAAAAATATTTAAATAAAAGGAAAAGGCGGGTGCAGTTGCACTCGCCTTTTTTGTTTCGAATGGCCGAAGCTAGGGGGCAATGACAAAGAAGTCATACGCAACGCCGTTGTGGACGCTGTCGCCTCTTTCGCTATCGACAATAAAATCATCGAAACGCTTGTAGGGGTAGGAATTGCCGGATTTGAAGATGCGCACCCGGTAGTTACCAGGTGCCAGCTGGATTTCCAGACTGGTCCCGGGCACATCGTAGAATACTGACTTAGAGCCAGTGATCGAGAAGCTGACCGACTCGCCGCTACGATTAACCAGAATACCATTCTGATAGTAGGCCGGGGACTTGCGGCTACTGGCCTGGGTGACGGTTCCGTCGCCGCCCAACTGGTAGCTCTCGCCGGTCTTTTGCCAGTACTTGGTATAGGCCTCATTCTTAGCAACGATCCGAGGACCAGTTGCACAGCCAATATTCAGGCTGGCTAACACTACAACAATGGAAGTCAGTAAAATCGCCTTTTTCATATCTCTCTCCTTTGCGTTCCGCCTTGTAGCGGGTAATGGCTTGTTGTCAAACAAATTCCTTAGGCAAGGTGGTTTATCGGCCTATTTAAGCTGAAAAATCACCTCCATCCCAATGTTATATATTACCATATTTTATTAATTTTGTCAATAACAATTCAAGAATTTAAAAGAAAATGCTATAATAACTATAGTTTTAAAATTAACAATTTTTTATGAAAAAAATCCTATTTGTTTTTCTTACCCTAGCAACTATCATGGGTATCTTTTCTTTTGCCCTATCCCCTTTAACAGTTACAGCCGAGGAAGATATTGCGGAACTAATAAACGACAATCTAGAAGATATTGGTGATGTCTATGGATCAGATGATGTTGATCCGGGTACTTTTTCCAGGACAATTGCTCGAATAATTCAGGTTGCCTTAGGTTTTATGGGAATGATATTTTTAGCTTTGATGATATATGCCGGTTTCACCTGGATGACTGCAGCTGGAAACGAAGAAAAAATCAGCAAAGCTAAAAAAATAATGGCAGCAGCAGTTATTGGAGCGGCAATTGTTTTGTCTGCATATGCAATTACGGCTTTTGTTTTAAGTGAATTAATAGAAGCAACTGGATCCCGTACATAATACAAAATTAAAAAACAATTCTTGAATAAAGGATTGTTTTTTGTTAGCTAAAAAAGTAAAATAAAAGCATGAAAAAAGTTTTAAATATTATTGAACAAAAAGCTAATTTAATTGTTTGGGCCTTAATTGGTCTTTATATTTTAATTTTTAGTTTTTTTTGTATATGGAAATTTAATAACTTTTTTTATAATGTGATGGATCTAGCTATTATTAACCAGGTCTTTTTTAATTCCAGCATAGGAAGTTGGTTTAGTTCTAGTATTCATCCGCCAAGTTATTTAGGCGATCATTTTACACCAATTATATTTTTACTACTCCCCTTTTATTTAATAAAAAAATCTCCCGAAAGCTTATTGATTTTACAAACTATATTTCTAGCCCTTAGTGCTTGGCCTTTATTTTTAATAGCTAAAAATAACTTGGATAAAAAATTAGCAATACTTATTTCAATTGCCTGGCTGGTCAATCCCTTTGTTCAAAACATAAATCTATTTGAATTTCACTTTCTACCTATAGCAATATTTTTTATTTTATTTTCATTTTATTTTTATCAAAAAGAAAAATTTTTGGTTTTTTTAACATTCAGTTTTTTAGCTTTAGCTGTGCGAGAAGATGTAATACTGGTTATTTTAATGTTTAGCGTTCTAGCATGGCTTGATAAAAAAGATTTAAAATTCAAGCTTACTCCCCTTTTACTTGCAGTTGGTTATTTTATTTTAATAATTATTAGCAAAAATATTGCTGGAATCGAATCAAGCTATAAATTTTTTATTTATTATAGCTGGCTTGGTTCAAATCCAATAACAGCAATTCAAAATGCAATTTTTGAACCATGGAGAGTGTTTGGACACTTGTTTAAAATAGGAAACTTAGAATTTATTATAGGTCTATTTTTACCACTAATTTTTCTACCCCTATTAAGTCCTAAATATTTAATTTTAGGTCTTTTAATACTACTACAATTAATTATGCGTACAGATGGTGCGACTAGTACTTTACTGGAAACTCATTATTCAGCTTTGGTTTTACCAACTGTCTTTATTAGCGCAATTTTTGGACTGAAAAAAATTAAACAAAAAGAAGAAAATAAAATAATAAATTTTATCAATGAATATCAAGGCTTAATATTTTTAATATTTATTGTGGGATTGTTTTACAGTATGTTAACTTTAGGCCCAATATTAGGAATAAATAAAAAAATAAATAAAGACATATTAAATAATAATATTATTAAAAAAATTCCAGCAAGCTCAAGCGTAGCTACTAGTTATAAATTTTTAACGCCACTATCTTCAAGAAAAAATATCTATTCTTTTAATTATATATTTTTAGGTCAACAACAATATTTAAAAAAAGAATACAATTTACCGGAAAATACAGAATATATATTATTTGACTATAGCGACCTTTTAACCTATCAACTGCAATATGGCAATAATTCATTTTATCAAGAAAGATATATAAAGGCGGTTAAGAAATTTCCAGTTATATTTAAAGACTATGGTTTAGTATCTATTAAAGGATTAACAGCTTTATACAAAAAAAACCAGCCAAATAGTATTGAACTAATTAAAATAGTTGACAATACAACAATAGACAATCCTCAAAATATTATTCTCAATGAAAACATTACTTTCGTTGGGCACAATAAAAAAGAAAATTACTATCAATTATTTTGGAAATTAAAAGAGCCAATTGGAACTGGCTATTATCTAGAAGTTGTCACTGATAACGGTAGCATTGTCTATCCATTCACTTATGGAGAAAATATAGAGATTGAGGAACAAAAAATGCTTCAAACTAATTTTTGGTTTGAAGCAAAGGAAAATTTTAAATTTAAACTAATAAAAGTGATTAAAGGTGGAATTGAAATTAATAATATAAGATCAACAAAAAATGTAATTGATGAAAAAGAGGAAATAGGGCCTGAAATCTCTATTCAATAACTTGATAAATCTTAGAGCTTGGTAAATCAAAAACTAATCTTAAATAATCTTTTGAAGCTGGATCAAAATTACCCAGTTTTTTTTCATAATCACTATAAACAATATAATCTATATTGTTTTTAGTAAGCCAGGAATGCTTTAAATCGTCCTGGTTATTATCATTAAAAAACCAAAGTAGAAATACGGCTTTTGAATAAAAAAATAAAGTCTCGTGAGCATGAGCAATGTAAACAGTTTGGCCAGAAAATCCCGGGATAAACTTAGAAGGAATGTCAGAAGCTAGAACAACCTGGCCTTTTGGTTGATTCTTCAGCCAAGCAAAGGATTCAACTAAGTCTAAGGGTAAAAAAAGCTGGGATTTTAAAGTATCGTTTGGATTGATAAAAAAGAAAAGATCACGCGAGTAGCTGTAAAGCGTGGAAGGTGCCAAGCAGACTAAAAACAAAATAAAAGCCAGAGTGGAATTTTTAATCCAAAAATTAAACAATGGACGTGAAATTTTTTGCTGTAAAAAATAATAAAATTCAAATAAACCAGCAACTGTAAAAATAACCAAGATGACATGAAGGCCTTGAGTGTAACGGCTATGAAACGGAAAAGGTGAATAAATTAAAAAAATGTTAATTATAAACCAACAAAATAAAAAAACGTATTCTAAATTAAACTTCTTGTTTTTAATTAGAAAAAATATACCTAATGCAAAACCAATCCACAAAAAACCATAACCTAAAAAAAGAAATAAAGGAGGTGAAATGTTAGTCACATTTTGAACAGCCCGCTGCCCAATAACATGACTATTTTTAATCAAATAAAAATGATAAAAAACTGAAGGCAATGACAAAACAAAAATAACTATTAAATACCAAGATTTTTTCCATAAAAATCGATTAGTTTTTACCATTAGATAAAACAAATAGAGACCCAGAACTCCAAAAATAACTGGAAAATAATAAGGGTGAAAATTAAAATAAAAAAGGCTTAAAAATCCAGCTACAATTGGATAACTTATTTTATTTTTTTTCCAACCTAGCAAAGCAATAAGAAAAATCAAAAGCATCAAGGTAATTGAAGCAATAAAATGAGAGGTTTGATATAAAGCATTAAAAGTATTTGCTTCGGTTAGCCATAAATCAATTGGCCACCAGTAAGAATCCGATCCCTCAACTCCTAGGGCATCAAGTGGGGCGGCAACATAAAAACCAAGACCGCTGCTAAAAGCAAGAAAAACTAAGGCGACAAGCCTTTTCTTGTGATTTTTAAAAATATATGCCAGAAAAAGATAAGCAACAATCCAAAAAATTGGAATCATAAAAAGACGTGAGAGTTGAAAAACAAAAATAACCGATAAATTAAAAATGCGAGCTACTAAGCCAACAAGGCTCCACCAAACATTAAAAGTGCCAAGATTTTGAGGTTCAGAAGTAAATAAATTTTTTGGGAAAAAATTTCCTTCTTTAATCTGATTAATATAAGAGTAGTAAATTGGAATATCACCAGGACTTAAAGCGTGAAGACCGTCATACATTGAATTTTGAGGTGCATTAAAATAACCAACCAAATATGGGATAATAGTCAGGACAATAAAAAATAAAGAAAGTACGGCAACTATCTTCCACTCCTTACGCGATATTGATTTTAATAATTCCATCATAGACCCCGTTAGAAATTTAATAAAATTAATATTTCGTGCCCCGTTGATTTCTAACGGGGTAAAACTTCAAAAATTTTTACTTCTTTACTAGTATAAACTTCTTTTAAATAACTTTGGCTGTTAGGATCAAAATTACCTAGTTCTTTTTCTAGTTTACCATAAAAAATATATTTGATGTTTCGTTTTTTAAAAAATTCAAGTCCAACATCTTTTTTTTGACTAAAAAACCAAGCTGGTTCTTTCTTTCTCTGATTATAATAAGGGGTTTCAACTGCATGTCCGACATAACTAGTTCGCAAGGCATAGGCTGGTAAAATATTGCCCGTCCTAACCGAAGAAAAAATAATACTTTCAGCGTCGCTGTTTTCTTTAAGCCAAATAAAACCTTGATAAGTATCTAAGTCTAAATAAGAAGCCTCGCGTTCTTGATTATAAATCATTATGTCAGTAGCTAAAACAAATAAGTTAGAGGGTATAAAAACTATGAATATCAAAACTGAAAATGCTACAGCATACTTTTTGATTAATTCTTTTTTTACTTGGTAAAAATGAAAAAGAAAAATACAAGTTAACAAAACAAAGGGTAAATGGATACCTAAGGCAAGGCGACGTTGATAATTTACTGGTGCATAAAGTAAAACAAACTGAACGATTGCCCAGATAATTAAAAATAAATATTTATAATTTTTTAATAAATTATTCTTATACAAATAATTAATACCTAAAATAAAACCGACAAACAATCCGCCAAAACTAATAATGGTAGTCAATAAAGGCGTAGTGGGATTAATGTTTTGCAAGGCCCGCTGAATAGTAAGCCAATCAACTTTCATTAACCAAAGATAATAGAAAACCGATGGTAAACTTATAAATAAAAATATCAAGCCATAAAAAACATAGTGCCAAATAATTTTTTTAGCCTTAATAAACAAAATTAAAAAGAAAACAGCGATAATAATATAAACCTTAAGAACTTGAAAAGGATGAAAGGAAAATAAAAATAAACCACTTAAACCTGAAAGTAAAGGATAATAATAATTATATTCCTGGCTAAACAATATAGTAAAAAGAAAAATCAAAAAGATTAAAATACTAGCAGCAATAAAATGAGGTGAGGCAAATAAAGTAAAAAAGGAATTTATGTCAGGAACCCATAAATCCATTGGCCAATGAAAACAACCATTGGCATAATTACTTGGATAAAGGGCAAGACGATAAATTAAAAAAATGCCAAGACCAGATGAAAAAGCTAAAAAACTTAAGACTAATTTACGTTTCAATTTATCTTCAAAAAATAGACTAATGAGTAAGTAACTTACAATAATAAAAATTGGAATTAGAATAACCCGAGCTAGATTAAAAGATAGAAACGCAGATAAATTAAAAAATCTTGCTAATAATCCAACGCCCAACCAAAGAGGTCTAACAACTGGTAAATGGTCAATTGAAGAAAATAAATCATTAAACAATAACAAACCTTCTTTTCCCTGGTTAATGAAAGAATAATAAACAAACCAATCATCTGCTGAAACAAAATGCATGCCTGTAAAAATTTTATCAGCCGGAGTTTTTAAATAGCCATAGATCAAAGGAATACTAGTAATAATAATTAAAAGCAAACTAAAAAAGGCAATAAATTGCCATTCCCTGCGTGAAATTGATTTAAAAATTTGCTTAAGAATCATTTTCTAAATCTTAAAAGAAAAACTTTCCAAAAACTTTCAATCATTATCTTTATGTCAAATTTTGATTTGCCTTCAGCCCGTTCTGTAAAAATAATTGGGGTTTCAACTATTTTGAATCCTGCTAAATAAGTTTTATAACTCATTTCAATTTGAAAATTATAACCAACTGAACTAACGCCATCAAGACCAATTTTTTCTAGAACAACGCGACGATGACATTTAAAACCACCAGTTAAATCTTTGTAGGGCAAACCAAGAATAAAACGAGCATAAATATTACCAAACCTGCTAATCTGGCGACGAAACCAGTTCCAATTTTTTACTCCCCCACCTTTAATATAACGAGAGCCCAAAACAACATCAGCTTCTTTTATTTTGTTTAAAAAATCAGGTAAATATTTAGGATCGTGAGACAAATCAGCATCCATTTGTAAAATATACTCAGCACCCCTATTTAAAGCCTGCTGAAAACCAGAAACGTAAGCTTTGCCTAAGCCCTGCTTTTCTTTACGATGGATAACATCAAGGCTAGGATTAGTTTTTTTTAATTCATCAACAAAAATACCGGTGCCGTCGGGTGAATTATCGTCCACTATTAAAACATTAAGACCTTCTATATTTAAGGCAAAAACCTGATTTAAAAGTTTTTCTATATTGCCTCTTTCATTATAAGTTGGAATAACAAGGTAGCTTTTCATATTTAAATCCTCTTTTTTAACTCCAAAACTTTCTTAAAATAAGACCAGCTTAAGGCTAGGGTTTTCACCTTACTTTTGTCGTTACCCTCTCTAGGATCGGCCCAAGTAACAGGAATTTCTTTTATACTAAAGCCTTTGGCTTTGGATAAAATTAATAATTCGGAATCAAAAAACCATTTATCATCTTTAACTAAAGGTAGAATTTCTTGTTTTACTTTACTACTAATTGCCTTAAAACCGCAAGGAGCGTCTTTAATTCCTAAATTTAAAATAATTTTTAAAACAATTCGATAACCAAGAGAAAAAAACTTTCGAGCAAGCGAACGCTTATAGCTTGACTGAGGATGAAAACGCGAACCAATAACCAAATCATTACCAAGCGCTATTTCATCAATTAAATTTGGCAAAGCTAGTAAATCTGTAGCAAGATCAGCATCCATAAAACAATAAATATCTGCATGATAACTTTTCCAAGCCTGCCTAATAGCGGCGCCCTTACCTTTAATACCAACAAAAAGATATTCAACTTGAGCAATAGAGCCAGCCAAATTTTTGGCAATTATTCCAGTTTGGTCATTTGACTTATTGTCAGCTATAACTATCTGCCAGTCAATCTTTAAATTATTTTTACAAAAATCAACAATCTTTAGAATATTTGTTTTTAAGATTTTTTCTTCGTTATAGACTGGGATGGCAATTAAAATTTTCATATCAATTTTATTGGGTTACTCGATAAACTGCTGATTCTTCATTCTCGAAAACTTTTTCGAAAAAGAAATTATTAGAAAGGTTGCGGGCAAAAGTTTCATTTTGTTTAACATCAACAAAAACCCATTGGGCATTAAAAATATCTTTAATTACTTTGTATAAATTTTCATTACTTCTACCAGTAGTAATGTCAGCCCATAGGATGTAAAGGTCAGGATCTTGTTGATACATAAAAGTTGGATCAAGGCCAACTAAATAATAGTTCCTGTCATTATGATAAAAAAGAACTGGAAACTCATCCCAATCACTATGAAAAACTATATCACCAGAAACTGAATGCTCTTTAAGATAAGATGAAGCTTCTTTAAATTTATCAAAAGAATAACCAGAAGCAAAAGAATCTTTAATTAAATCCAGATCGCCCACAAAAACTGGACTTAATACCAATAATAATAAAATTGGTAAAAAAACAATTGATTTTTTAGGAAAAAACCTTAGTAGAATCTTTTTAATATTTTCTAAATTTAAACTAATACTAATTGCACAAAAAATTACTGAAAAAGGAATAAAATATTCAACATAACGACGAGATTTTAAAGTAAGAATGAAAAAGAAAAAACTGAAAAAGGCAAAAAACCATGAATTTATACTTTGTTTGCGCGCCGAGAATATGAAATTAAAAATTGAAAAAATAAGTAAGGCAAAAAATGGTGCAGCTTGAAAAATTAAACTAGAAAGCTCATAAGGATACCATTCACCGCCAACGCCAATTAAATATTGATAATTAACAACGGCAATTTTAAAAGACTGATTCCAGTAAAAGCTCAGGTTTTTAGGAAAATAAGGACTAAAAAACAAACCAGCTAAAACACCTATACCAACACTGATTAAAATAAAGAATAGCTGGCGATAATTTTTAGATTTACTAAACCCGACAAAAAAATCTTTCTTTTTAAGGTACCAAATAAAATTTAAAATAACATAAAAAAAGGCGAGCAATAAAAGTAAGGGCCAGCCTCCATAGAGCCAAACAAATAAACACGAGGTTAAAACTAAAGCTAAATATTGACGACGAAATAATAGATGAATGAAAATAAAAATAAAGGCTAAAACTAACTGCTGAGCTTTAGCTAAATTAAGACGAAAAACAAATGGATTAACGGTTAATAAAAATAAAGCATAATAAAACGCGCCTTTAACTTCAAGCTTTTTTAAAAACCAAAATATTACAACAATTGTTAAGCTAGCAAAAATAACAGTAGCTAGCTTTAAGCCCGGCAAGCCTAAAAAACTAATAAAAGGTATTAAAATAAGATGATACAAAAAATGGTGATCAATAAAACTATATCGTAGATTTGTTGCTGTTAGCCAAGGAAACTCACTAATGGCACCTTTAGTTTTTAAAATTTGAGTAATCTTAGCATGATAAAAAGAATCAGGATCAGCAAAAGTTGGATCAAGATTTAAAAAACCAAATATGCTAAAAGCAGTTACAAAAAGCAGCAGGTATAAAAGAATCTGCCGCTGATTAAAAAAATTAGCGATTTGATTGATTAGTTTCATAAACTCTAACTTGCTTTTTTAAGCTCAGCCTTAAAATAATCAACCCAAGGAATTTTTGAAGGATTAATATTGTTCAAAATTGCCAAATAAAAACTAACATAGCTACCAAAAATTAACATCTCCATGGCCTGTAAAATCTTAGTATTACTTTTTAAAGAGTAGCTTAAACTTTTTATTCTATTTTTAGTTAATACTTTTTTGGTAATCTTGTGCCTGATTTGGTTTTTAGAATAATAAAGTTTTGATTCAAAAAATACAAACATCAAAAATTGACGATTAGCTTTTGGAAAAGATAAACCTTCAAGCAAGTGATGATTTAATTCTGAAATTAAAAAATAATTCGCAAAATTTTTAGCATTTTCATTTATTTGGTTAGTAAAAACATGGGAATTAGCACTTAAAAAACCAGAAGAAACTATAATTGGTATTTTACCCACTAAATCTTTGGCCATTTTTTTGGCTAAATTGTTTTTTGAAGCTTTGTATACGCCAAACTGCGACTGAAGCTTATCAATTAAAATTAAAATATTTTTAATCTCATTATTGGAAACTTTAATAAGCCCTAGTTTTTTAAATAATGCTATGTGGGCTGCCAAGGAATAACCTAGCCCCATACGAGGTTGATCAGAAGGATTAAAAGTTGGCTCAAAAACATAACCTGGAATCTTTTTTTGTTTAATCATTTTAGCCAACTTGCCTCCGCTTGAAATGCCAAAAATTTTAGCACCTCGCTTTTTAGCTTCAGCTATTGTTTCTAGAGGCTCTTCTGTATTACCAGAATAGCTTGAAACAATATAAAGTGTTTTTTTATTTAGGCTAGCTGGTAATTGATAACTATTAATAACCCGGAAAGGCACTTTTAATTGCTCAGAAAATAATGAATACAAAAGATGGGGTCCAAGTGCTGAACCGCCCATACCATTAATTAAAACATTATCAACTTGTTTATAACTTTTCGAAAGACTAAATTGCTTAAATTCCTGCCAAGTTTGATTGATTTGCTCTCCGAGCATTTCAATTGAATCTAAAACTTTACCAGGATCTAATTTTTTGATAGATTGAAGGTTGTCTAGGTTTTTCATACTTAATAATTATAACAATTTTAAGACTCATTATCAAACAATTTAAGCATTGAAAAAATAGACAAAATCTGTTAGAATTGCTATATGATTTCAGTAATTTTTATTTAATTTTTAAGCTACTGTTTTTTTATGTCTGGACACAGCAAATGGAGTACAATTAAACGTCAAAAAGGAGCTGCTGATGCAAAACGTGGCGCTTTGTTTACTAAACTAGGAAATGCAATTACAATTGCGGCAAAAGAAGGCGGCGGTGATATCGATTCTAATTTTTCTCTTCGACTAGCAATTGACAAAGCCAAGAGTGCAAACATGCCAAAAGATAATATTGAAAGAGCAATTAAGAGAGGAACGGGTGAGCTGGATGATGGAAAAAAAATTGAAGACATTACCTATGAAGGATTCGGACCAGACGGCATTGCTTTTATGATTGAGGCTTTAACCGATAATCGTAACAGGACCAGTTCTTCAATGAAACATATTTTAACTAAATACGGAGGAAGTTTGGGTGGACCAAACTCTGTAGCCTGGATGTTTAACCAAATAGGGATTATTAGAATTAATAAAATAAATGAAGACTTAGAACTTGAACTAATTGATGCGGGAGCAACTGACATAAAAAAAGACGAAGATGGAGTAGCTGTTTTTACTAAACCAAATGATCTAAAAAAAGTAAAAAGTTTTCTAGAACAAAAACAAATTAACGTTGAATATGCTGAAATAGAACAAATCCCTAAAGATTCAGTAAATATTAGTGATGAAATAAAAGAAAAATTAGAAAAAATATTTGCTGAATTAGATGAAGACGGAGACGTTAATAATTATTATACTAATGCCGAAATCTAAATCTTTAATTATTTTGGGAATCGACCCGGGATTAGCAGATACTGGATTTGGAATTGTTGAAAAAGACGGCAACTGTTTAAAAATGATTGACTATGGAAATATAAAAACTAAGGCTGGTAATGATTTGGAAAAAAGATTAGTAGAAATACATCAACAGTTGACTAAAATAATAAAAAAATACAAACCAGACATGGCTAGCGTAGAAAAATTATTTTTCTGCAAAAATGTTAAAACAGCTATTGCAGTTGGCCAAGCGCGTGGCGTTATGATGTTAACAGCAGCTCAAAATAAATTACCCGTTCATGAATTTACTCCCCTTCAAATAAAAATGGCTTTAACAAGTTACGGAAAAGCATCAAAGGATCAGGTTCAACAAATGGTGAAAATAGTTTTAGCTTTAAAACAAATCCCAAAACCAGACGATGCGGCAGATGCTTTAGCAGCCGCTGTCTGTTGTGCTAATCACTTATAAAAATATGGATCAAAAAATTAAAAAAATTATTGATAAGAGTAAAGAAATATTTTCCGATGTTTCATTGGAAAACGGAGCTATTGTAGCGGCAAATTCTGATAAAAATTACTACCCAAAAGGAGCCAAGGATTATCACTACGTTTGGCCAAGGGATGCGGCTTATATTTGTGTTGCCGCTCAAATGGCAAGAATTAACGATATTCAAGAACCATTTTTTACCTGGCTTGAAGATAGACCAGAAGATTTTAAAAAAGAAGGTAAGCTTTTTGCTAATTATTCTGCCAATGGGAGAATAAAAGTAAGACAATTCCAACCAGATCAAGCAGGATCAATGCTTTGGGCAATTCATGAATTTTATAAAGATAAACCAAGCGATTGCCAAAAACAAGAAGCATTGATAAGACGCTTAGCAGACGGGCTAACAAATAATTGGAAAGGTAAATACTTTTTTTCTAATACTACTGACCTTTGGGAAGAAGGTGGTCGTAAAACTTCAACAAAAATGGAAAATAATCATACATATTCTTTAGCAGCATGCGCTAGGGGTTTAATGTATGCAGATGACATGATAACTGGCGACAAATGGAAAGAGGCAGCTGAGCAAATGATTGAACGAATTAATGCTGCTTATTTAGAAAAAGAAAAATATTTTGTAAGAAATCATGGTAAAATTGATGACTTAAACATGGATGCCTCGTTGTTAGGACTAGTCTATCCATTTAATATTATTAAAGCTGATGATGAAAGAATGGTTAACACAATGAAAGTGATGGAAAAAGCAATTGCACCGGGCGGGGGTGTTCATAGATACCAATTTGACTATTACGACGGTGAAGGTACTGCTCAAGAAGGAGGCGGTGCTTGGCCGATTTTAAATTTTTGGATGTCAATTTACTGGTCAATAAAAGGAGATAAAACAAAGGCTAATAATTATTATGATTGGGTAGTGGAAAGAGTAGAAGATGACTACTTGATACCAGAACAAATTTTTGAAGACTTTCGCAAAGGAATTAAGCCACTAGCTTGGTCACATGCAATGTTTATAATTGCTTCTAAATATTTAGGTAAATTAAAATAATGACTGGAAGAAAATTACAAGTTGTACATGTTGCCTCAGAGGTTGAGCCATTTTCAAAAACAGGTGGCTTAGCTGATGTAGCAAGTTCGCTACCCAAAGCAATAAAATCTTTAAAGCACAAAACTATTATTATTACGCCTCTTTACAGTAGTTTAATTGACAAGAAAAAACTAAAAAAAGTTGCGATGGACGTAAAAATTGAATTAAGCGACGGAGTAAATATGGAGGCTGATTTTTGGCAAGGTGAATTAGAAAAAGGTTTACCTATTTATTTTGTAGATAATAATAAATATTTTGGACAAAGAAAAAAACTTTACGGATCAAAACACGAAAACGCTAGATTTTTCTTTTTTGATTTAGCGGCTTTAAAACTTTTAAAAATAATTGATTTCAAACCAGACATTATACATTGTCATGACTGGCATACCGGGTTAATCCCCTATTTTATAAAACGTAGATTTAATAGTGACGAATTTTTTAAATCAACTTCAACAATTTTTACAATTCATAATTTATTATTTCAATTTGGTCATAACTGGTGGAAAGTTCCTGGAAATTTAAGGGATGACGGATATTCTCGACTACCAAAATTCGATCATAGCCCAGCAATTGAGAGAATAAACTTTGCTAAAAGAGCTATTATTAATGCTGATGTAATTAATGCTGTCTCAGAACAATATGCCGAGGAAATCCTTACTAAAAATTTTGGCCAAAGCCTTCATATTATTTTACAAAATAGAAAAGATAAGCTTTTTGGAATAATTAATGGTATTGATTATCAAGACTTTAATCCAAAAACCGATCCAGGCATTTATAAAAATTATGATTTAAAATCATTAAATAAAAAGGCAGAAAATAAAAAATATCTTCAAAAATACTTTAAATTACCAGTTAAGTCAGATGTGCCGCTTTTAGGAATGGTTACCAGAATTGCAGAACAAAAAGGTTTTGACTTGGTGATGAAAATTCTTGATGATGTTTTAAAACTTGATGTTCAGTTTGTAATCATGGGCTCTGGGGAAAAAACTTATGAAAGTTTTTTTAAGAAACTACAAAAAAAATATCCAAAAAAAGTTGGGACTCATCTCCAGTTTGATGCTGAAAAGGCAACATCAGTTTATGCAGGTACTGATATGTTTTTAATGCCTTCACGTTTTGAACCATGCGGTTTGGGCCAATTAATTAGCTTACGTTACGGTTCAGTGCCAATCGTCAGGGCGGTTGGTGGATTAGTTGATACAGTAACTGACTACAATCCAAAAACTAAAAAAGGAAATGGATTTGTATTTCACAGTTATAACCCTAGAGCACTATTAATTGCAATTATTAGAGCGATTGAAAATTATAAATATACTGAAAACTGGAACGAGCTAGTTAAAAAAGGAATGGCTCAGGTTTATTCTTGGGAAATTCCAGCTAAAAAATATATGGCGCTTTACAGAAAAGCAATTAGATTTAAAAAAGAAAACTGTAAAAATAAAAAATCTAAATAAACTTATGATCAAGTGGGTAAATTTTTTACACATTTATCAACCTCCTTATCAAGAACCAGAAATTATTCAAAAAATTGTTCGTGAAAGTTATTGGCCGCTGGTAAATGTTTTAAAAGAAAACAAAGAAGAAAAAATTACTCTTAATTTTTCTGGGTGCCTTTTGGAGCACCTTTTTAGTACTGGGCAAGAAAAATTAATTGAAGAATTTAAAAAATTGGTTATCGCAGGACAAATAGAACTAGTTGGTTCAGCAAGATATCACCCAATTTTACCACTTTTACCTGCCAAAGAAATTGAAAGGCAAATTAAATTAAATGACCAAATTTTAAAACAGGCCTTTGATGAATACTATAAACCAGATGGTTTTTATTTGCCAGAAATGGCATATAGCTCAAAGGTAGCAAAAATAATTAAAAAGTTGGGTTACAAATGGATAATATTAGATGAAATTGCTTATAAAGGAAAATTAGGGCTAGTTGATTATAATAAAAAGTACAAAATAAAAGGGGTTGGTTTGTTTGTAATATTTAGAAATCGTGAACTTTCTAAAACTTTTGTTCCACAAACTATCCTAGAACTAGTTAAAAAAAGTAATCCACCAACTTTTTTAATTTCAGCAACTGATGGTGAAATGTACGGACACCATCACCGTGATGGTAAAAATATTTTTGGGGAATCTTTAAAAAATAGGAATGTTAAAACTCTTACAATATCTGAATATTTAAAACTTTTACCATCTAAATCAGAATTAATTTCACCAATAAGCTCTTCATGGGAATCGACCACGAAAGAAATACAGAAAAAAATCCCATTTGCTTTATGGCAAGATCCAAAAAATAAAATCCATCAACACCTATGGCAACTAAGAAAAATTGCCATTAATGTTATAAATAAGACCAAAGAACAAGGATTAAACTATGACTGGGCTAGGCATCATTTGGATCGTGGACTTTCTAGTTGCGCCTGGTGGTGGGCTGCTGATAAAAAGCTTGATGTATTCGATTTTATTACCTGGAACCCAGACACAATTGAAAAAGGAATTAAAGAATTAATATCTAGTATTCGATCACTGAAAACTGCTTCGCAAAAAACTAAATTAGAGGCCGAAAAATTCTACCACCTACTAATTAAAGAAATTTGGAAAAAACACTGGAAAAAATATCACAAAACACAAACTTCCCAGACTAAGATGGCTCCGGAAATAAAAAGGGCTTTATTATTGCTTAATCAAGATTTTTTAATAAAACTTTTTCAAGAAAAATTGCCTGAGGATTTAATTGGTAAAAATAAAATTGATTACATCGCAATAAAAACATATAAAAGAAAAATTGGAATACAGAGTTTTTACCATATTGTTAGTCGTTACACTCTTCACTTTCAAAATAAAAAAGCTAAGACAGTAACAGTTTTTTGTAATGCTAACTCAAGAGAATCAAGGTTGGGAGCTTTTTTAGCATTAGATCATGTTTGGAAAAATGGTTTTTCTAAAGGAGAGTTAATAGCTCCTAGGCCACTATTTTACAATAAAAAATTCAAGGCCATGTTTTATGTCGAAGGAAAAGGAAAAAATCTTTATAGATATATTATTGAAAAAGATTCTAAATTTGGAGAAATAAAAAAAATGGTAAACATGACTGGAGCTTGGATTGCCAAATTACATTCATTGCCAAGCCAGGGGGTTAAAAATTTTAACCCAGTTCAAAGTAAAGTTTCAACTGTACTGCCAGGATCAAAATCATTTTTGGAAAATATTGCTCAAAAACATAAAAAATATCCAAAATATTACCAACAAACAAAAGAGTTGTTTGAAAAAATTAATAATTTAGAAAAAAAACTAACAGCTAACGAAGAAAAAAGCATCATCCATGGAGATTTTCACCCTGAAAATGTAGTTTACGATAAAGAAAAAAAGGTTTTAACAATTATTGACTACACTGACTGTTGTCTAGCCCACTTTACAAGAGACTTAGGAAATTTTTACCAACAAATTGGATACATGTCACGAAATCACTTGGGAAAATTACAAATATTGGCAATACAAAAAATATTTTTGAATTCTTATCTAAAAAATCGGGGAATTAAATTTTCTAAAAAAGAAAAGCAGCTTTTTGAACTCTATAAAGCTTGGACTGCTTTAAGGAGTGCTATATTTTTTCTAACTATAAGTACTTTTGATAGACCGCGAGCTGACCTGCTTTTTGAAGAAGTGCGTGGCTATCTTAAAAAATTAAATACCCTATGAAAATAGCTTTAGTTTCAAAACTTTGGGAAGACACTTCTCCCAACTCTACTGGCGGAACAGGAATGTCGGTTGGACTTTTGGCTGATGAATTAGTAAAACAAGGTCATAAAGTAACAGTTTTTGGAACTGGACAATCAAAAACTAAGGCTAAAGTAGCTTCTGTCAGGCAAAAACCTTGGAAAAATGATTATTCAGAACCAATTGAATATTTAAATATTGCAAACGCTTTCAACGACGCAAAAAAATTCGACATAATTCATACTCATGTCGAGCATAAGGCAGCAATGTTTGCCAGTCTAACAAAAAATACACCCTGTCTGATGTCTCTTAGATATGGTGAATTTTTTGAAGATGAAATAAAGATACTAAAAAAATACAAAAATCTTAACTGGCTTACTAATTCAAATGCATTAGCTAAGAAATTATCTTTTATTAAATTTAAAGGGGTAGTATATAATGGATTAGATTTAAATCGATATCCGTTTAATGAGAATCCAAAAGACTACTTACTTTTTTTAGCCAGACTATCCCCTCAAAAAGGACCGGACATAGCAATTAAAGCTGCTAAAAGACTTGGTTTAAAATTAATATTGGCCGGTAAAACAGTTAAAGGTGACCAAAAATTTTTAAATGAAAAAGTTTCACCTTTTATTAACGGCAAACAGATAAAATATATCGGTGAAGTAGGCTTTTCTAAAAAAATTGAACTCTTAAAAAATGCCAAAGCCCTGCTCCATCCCAACCTAGTATTTGAAGCCTGCAGTAACACCATTTTAGAAGCTCAGGCCTGCGGTGTGCCAGTAGTTGCATACAATAATGGTTCTAATAAAGAGTTAGTTATTAATAAAAAAACTGGATTTATTGTTAACAACTTGGATTCAACATTAAAAGCAATAAAAAATGTTGATTCAATAAACAGAAAGGCTTGCCGGAAAAATATAGAAAATAACTTTAATGTTTCTAAAATGGCAAATGATTATCTAAAAATTTATAAAAAGATTATAAAATCATGAATACCAAGAATAAAAAACTAATTATACTTTGGACCTTGCGAGGCTTAATAAAAAAAATAGACGGCAAGGTTTTTATTAACCCTAAGTCCAAAACTTCTGACCTTTACGCGATCTTAGCTAAAGGCTTGATTGATAAAAAGATAGTAGACCAGGCTGAACTAATATGGATTGATCCGCGAGCAATTAAAAAAAACGGTTACGTTTATCCAAATGTAAAAATGCGTATTTTTAACTCAACAAAAGAGGCAGAAAAAGCTTTAGACAAAGAAAGTTGCGAATATTTGTTTATCCGAGGAAACTATAGTGAATTTTCTAAAATTTCAAATAGTATTGTGGCTGGCTTTAAAATGTTTTATGCAGCAGACCCAGAATACTGGCCAACTTTCTGGCCAAAAAATTATTTTGATTTAATTTTTGTAGATGAAAAAGACCAAGTAATCCAAGGACAAAAAAAATATCCTAAAACAAAGGTGACGCTACTAGACAAGCCGGTTAATACAAAAATTTTCAAACCACAAAAAATAAAGAAGATATATGATGTTTGTTATATTGGAAATTTCATTTTTTGGAAAAATCATCAATTATTATTTAGTGCTTTAGAAAAAATAAAAAATTCTCACAAAATAAAAGTAGTGTGTGTTGGTAGAACATATAATAGGGACAATGAATTAAAGATCGCTGCTTGGAAATATCATTTAAATATAAAATTTATAAATGAAGCAGACCAGGAAATGGTAGCTAAAATAATTAATCAATCTAAATGCGGAGTTATTGTTTCAGAAAAAGATGCTAACCCAAGAACAATTAATGAAACCCTGGCGTGTGGCGTACCATTAGTAGTTAGCGATAATTTAGTAGGAGGGAAGAGGGCTATAAAATCTACAACCGGTATTATATCTAAAAATCAAGATTTACCACAAAAAATAGCTTGGATGATTAAAAACTATAAAAAATTTAAACCGGCAAAATATTACAACAAAAACTTTAACGTTGATAAAGTTATTAAAAATTGTTTTTTAAAGAATTTAAAATAAAAAAATGAATAACTTACTTTGGACCGGTGGTTGGGATTCAACCTTTCGGCTACTTCAATTATTGTTAATTAAAAAACAGATCGTACAACCCTATTATATAATCGATGAAAATCGCAAATCAACAAGTAAAGAAATTGAAACTATTAGAAAAATCAAAGAGGCACTTTTTAAAAAGTATCCACAAACTAAAAAATTAATCAAACCAACAATTTATTTTGGTAAAAGCGACCTAGAACCAAATCAAAAAATTTTTGATCAATACGAAAATTTGAGAAAAAAACAATTTTTTGGTACCCAATATATTTGGCTAGCTCAATTTGCAAATCAACTAAAAATAAACGGCCTTGAACTTTCTATACATAAAGATGATAAAGCTAAAAAAATTATTGAAAAAAATGTTATTAAAAAAATCAGTAAATCAGGAAATTATTATTGTCTAAAAAATAATCCTAAAAAACCTAATTTAAAGCTATTTAAAAATTTCCGTTTTCCCTTGTTTAATTTAACTAAGGTTGATATGAGAAATACTGCCAAAGAACATGGATTTTTAAATTTAATGAGAATGACATGGTTTTGTCATAAACCAACTAAAAGCGGTAAGCCTTGCGGGGTGTGTGGACCATGCCAATATGCAATGCAAGAAGGAATGCAAAAAAGATTGCCAAAAGTAAGCAGGTTAAAGTATCATAAAAACAAGATAAAAAATAAAATAAAGAAATAATATTATGAAAATTGCCATTGGCCAAGCCTATAACGGCCTTCATAGAAAATATAAAAAACACATAGCTGCAGCAGGAGCTAAGACTTTTTTATTTGACATAGACAAAGCAAGGTGGATGGATAGAATAAAGAAAGAAAAACCGGACGCAATTTTTTGGCATGCAGATTCCAAAGAAGAAAGATATTATATTGTAACTGATCGAATTTATTTTATTGAAAATTTTTTGAATCTTCCAGTATTTCCAGATATGAACATGTATTCAACTTATGGGGATAAAATAAAACAAAATGATATTTTTAAGCTTCACGATATTCCTACTCCAAAAACATTTGTAACTTTTAAAAAGGACGAGGCTTTAACTTTTGCTAAAAACACTAAGTATCCTTTTATTTTAAAACATCCTTATGGCTATGGTGGTTGGCATGTTTTTAAAATTGACAATCTTACCCAGGCTAAAAAATTCATTGAGGAAATTTTTAGCAAGAAAGGCCACTATGTTAAATATTCGACACTAAAAAATATTTTTTACGTTCAAGAATTTTTAAAAGTAGAAAAAGATTTACGGGTAATTGTAATTGGTGGAAAAACTTTTTGTGCATATTGGCGGCAAGGCCAAAGTGGCGACTGGAGGCATAACGTCGGACAAGGCGGCGGCGTTCACTTTGAGGGCGTGCCTAAAAAGGCATTAACAATGTGTGAAAAAATTACCAAAAAGCTTAATTTTCATTGGATGTCTTATGATTTGTTTATTATGCCAAATGGCGAAATAAAATTAGTTGAATTTTCCTGCAACTTTGGTTTTAAGGGCGGCGAAGCTCATGGATACGATGTGCGTAAAGCAATTGGCGAATATGTGGTAAAATATTTAAAGAAAAAAGTAAAATAAATTTATGAAGTCAGAAATTAGAAAAGATTATATTCAAGAGAAATACGTTATTATTGCCCCTAAGAGAGGTAAAAGGCCTCATGATGTTGAAAAACCTAAACGCAATCAGCCAATAAAGAAAAAAGAATGCGTTTTTTGTCCGGAAAGAATTGATAATGCCGGAAAAATTTTAACAACAGTAAATGAAACAACTGAAAAAGGTGAACAATGGGCAATAAAAGTTTTAGCTAATAAATTTCCTAGTGTTTCTATTGACAACCCTAAAGCTTACGGCCAACAAGAAGTAATAGTTGAAACACCAAATCATAATAAAGAAATTGAAGACTTAAGTATTAAACGAATTTCTGAAATACTAAGTGTATACTCCCAAAGAACTAAAATAATTTCTCAGGATAAAAAAATTGACTATATTTTAATTTTTAAAAATGACGGCGGAACAGCCGGCGCTTCCTTACAGCATTCTCATTCACAAATTTTTGCTACTGAATTTCTACCGCCACATTTAAAAGACAAATCCCAAAAAGTTCAAGCCTATAAATTAGAACACGGAAGCTGTGTTTACTGTGACGTTATAAAAAAAGAGAAAAAAAGTATAAGAAATGTTTTTGAAGATAAAAACATGATTGCTTTTTGCCCTTATGCTTCAATACATAATTACGAAATATGGGTAATGCCAAAGCGACATTTGGATAATATAACAATGTTAAGCAAGGAAGAAAGAATTAGTTTTGCAAAAATATTAAAGAAAATATTAAAGAAAATTAATAAACTTGGCCTACCATACAACTACTACTTCCATCAGGTGATTCACGACGAAGATCAACATTTATATATGAAAATCACTCCACGTGGAAGCGTTTGGGCAGGCGTTGAAATTGGTTCGGGTTTGATAATTAATCCAATTGCCCCAGAAGAAGCAGCTAAGTTTTATCGAAGTTAAATAAAAAATATAAAAAAGTAGATAACATCGCCTAAAAAGGCGTTTTTTGTTATAATATAAATATTATGAATCAATATATCGGCGTTGATATTGGCGCTACAAAAATTGCGGCTGGCTTGATTTCTGGCCAAAAAATTGTTAAAAAAATCAAAGTTAAGACTCAGGCAAAAAAAGGAAAAGCTCAAACAGTTAAAAATATTAAAAAAGTAATTGCTGAGCTTTATGTTTCAAATATTAAAGGAATCGGGGTTGGAATTGCCGGTCAGGTTGATACTAATAAAGGGGTAGTAATTTCTAGCCCTAATTTTGCTAAAAATTTTAAAAATGTTGAACTTAAAAAAATATTAACTAAGGAGTTTGAAAAGCCAGTTTTAATAGAAAACGATGCTAATTGCTTTGTGCTAGGTGAAGCACTTTATGGCTCAGCCAAAAAATACGACTTTGTAGTTGGTTTAACCTTGGGAACAGGTGTTGGTGGAGGAATTGTAATAGAAAAAAATATTTACCACGGCACTGATGGTTTTGGTGGAGAGTTGGGCCACATGACAATTACTAACAAGGGTTTAAAATGCAGCTGTGGCCAATACGGGCACTTAGAAGCCTATGCTTCGGGAACTGCAATGAGTAAAATTTTTAAACAACTGACCGGAAAACAAAAAAAAGCGCTAGATGTTGAAATAGAGGCAAAAAATGGAAACAAACAAGCAAAAAAAGTTTTCAATATGATGAGTGAATCCTTAGCAACTGGGCTTGCAAACATTATTCATATTTTTAATCCTGATGCTATTGTCTTGGGCGGGGGCCTGGCAAAAGTAAAAATTTTAATTGAACCAACAATAAAAATGACAAAAGCTAAATTAATCTACCCAGAACTTAAAAATACTAAAATTATTGCTACTAAACTTAAGGGAGATGCACCGATATTAGGGGCTGCTTCATTATTAAAAAATAATAAAAAAAGATAATGCCAATTCCCGGACTTTCAAATAAAACTAAATCGCCACAAAACTGGAAGAAAAAAAATTATTATCGACGAAGCTCAGGTCGTCGGTCTTTTAAGAAAAAATCTATTTTTAGTGGCAAAAAAAAGTTGCCTTTTAATCTAGCAAAGGCGATTATTGTTATACTAGCTTTGGCTGTTGGCTTTGGCGGAATTTTTAGTTTGGCGGTCTTAGGCTGGATTGCTAAAGATTTACCAAATCCAAATAGAATTATCGATCGGTCAGTTGCTTTGAGTACTAAAATTTACGACCGGACAGGTGAAGAATTGCTTTATGATGTTCATGGAGCAGAAAAAAGAACTTTTGTAAGCTTAACTGATATTCCACAATATCTAATTGATGCAACATTAACTGCGGAAGATAGAAAATTCTACGAGCATGGCGGAATTAGTTTTACTGGAATTATTCGTTCAGCAATTAAAAATATTTTAACTGGCAGTAAAGTCGGCGGATCTACCCTAACCCAACAATTAATTAAGAATGCAATTTTGAGCCCAGAAAAAAAATACTCTAGAAAAATAAAAGAAATTATACTTTCTTATCAAATCGAAAAAAAATTCAGTAAAGATGAAATTTTACAGATGTATTTTAATGAAATTCCTTATGGTTCAGTAGCTTACGGGGCTGAAGCAGCTACCCAAACTTACTTTGGTAAAGATGTCCAAGAAATTAGCTTAGCTGAGGCGGCTATTTTAGCGGCTTTACCACAGGCTCCAACCTACTATTCACCCTATGGTAGCCACACAGACGCTTTATTTGCCCGTCAGCAATGGATTTTGGACGATATGGCAGAATTAGGTTATATAACAGAACAAGAGGCTGAATTGGCCAAGGAAGAAGAAATAGAGTTTAAAAAACGAAGTGAGAATATTATTGCCCCTCACTTTGTAATGTATGTACGTGAATACCTGGTAAAACAATATGGCGAACTAGCAGTTGAACAAGGGGGCCTGCAAGTAATTACAACGCTTGATTTATATAAACAAGAAATCGCTGAAGAAGTAGTATCTGAAATTGCAGAAAAAAATTCACAAAACTACAATGCCAACAATGCATCACTGGTGGCAATTGATGCTAAGACCGGACAAATTGTTTCAATGGTTGGTTCAAAAGATTATTTTGCTGACTCATCACCTGAAGACTGTACACCAGGAGTTGATTGTGTTTTTGATCCACAAGTAAACGCCTCTCTAAGACTTCGTCAACCTGGCTCTTCATTTAAACCAATTGTCTATACAGCTGCATTTAAAAAAGGCTACACACCAGAAACAGTGCTTTATGACGTTGAAACTAAATTCTTAAACTATGACGGTAATGATTACGAACCAAAAAACTACGATTTAGAACAACACGGTCCGGTAACTATTAGAAAGGCTCTTCAGGGCTCTTTAAATATTCCTGCTGTAAAAGCAATTTATTTAACTGGGGTTGATGAAGTAATTGATCTAGCTGAAGATTTAGGCTACACCAGTTTAAAAGAACGAAGTAGATTTGGACTTTCTCTAGTTTTAGGTGGCGGTGAAGTAAAACTTTTAGAACATGTTAATGCTTTTGCCACTTTAGCTCGTGAAGGCGAATGGCATCCGGTAGTAGCAATACTAGAAGTTAAGGATAAAGACGGAAATATTTTGGAAGAATATGAAAATAAAGAAAAAAAAGTTTTAGCCACTCAAATTGCCAGACAAATAAATAATGTACTATCGGATAATGAAGCAAGAGCTTACGTTTTTGGTGAGAGTAATTATTTAAGTTTAGGCGGAAGACCAGTAGCGGCTAAAACTGGAACTACAAATGATTACCGAGATGCCTGGACAATCGGCTATACTCCATCACTAGCAGTTGGTGTTTGGGTTGGAAATAATAACAACGAAACTATGAAGCGCGGAGCTGCCGGCGGTGTTGTTGCTGCTCCAATTTGGAATGGTTTTATGAGTCGGGTACTTGGTGATACACCAGTAGAAAGTTTTAAAGAACCAGACAAGGTGGAAACTGACAAGCCGGTTTTAAATGGCAGTATTGCAGAAGGTATTAAAATTAAAGTAGATAAAATTTCAGGACTTTTAGCTACTAACATGACACCTGAAAGCCAAGTAGAAGAAAAAACTTTCAGGCAAACCCATTGTATTTTACATTATATTGACAAAGATGACCCGCAAGGAAAATCCGGTCCAGACTTAGATAGTGAACAATATAAACGCTGGGAAGAAGCGGTACAAAAATGGGCACAAGAAAATGACTACGTTTCAGAGGAACCACCGACAGAATACGACACCGTCCATACAGTTAGTAACCAACCAAAAATTGACATTACTTCACCAAGATATGGAAAAACTATAGAAAATAGAAATTTAGAAGCAAAGGTAAAAACTTCTGCTCCTCGAGGTGTAGTGAGAGTAGAATATTATTTAAATAATCGCTTGCTTAAAGAAGTAAAAAGCGCACCATTTGATTTAAATGTTTTTATTGAAGACCCAAATATTAGAAGTGGTTTTTATGACTTGAAAGCGATAGCCTACGACGATGTTGATAATAATAAATCTGACGAAATTGAACTTAATTTCCAAGTTCCAGCCCTACCTTCTGCTCTTGAATGGATAAACCCAAAAAACAACCAATCTATAAGCTCAAACAGCTTTCCTTACAATATTAAAGCAAGTTTAGGCAACCCAGGTGGAATACAAAAAATTGATTTATATTATGAAGATGAAAACGGCCAAGTTGATTACATTAATACCGCAAGACAATTTCCTGGGGATCAACTTCTAGCCCAGTGGTTAAATGCACCTGACGCTGGAAATTACAACTTATTTGCTACAATTACTAATCAAGATGGTTATACTTATCAAAGTGATAAAATAAATATTAGAGTTGAATAATATAAAAAACTGGAGCTAGAATAAAATAAATAAAACTCATTCTTAAAACACTTTAACTAAAAAGAGAAGGGGTAAGACCTTAAGGTCTTACCCCTTTTTGAAATCAGGGTTTCTTGTCCTGTTGCCCTGCCCTAACAAGCCAGGCAAGGCGTAGCCCAATGACAGTGCCGATATAGCCATAGGCAATAGCCTTTACCCAAGTCTGTTCGAGATGAACAAAAATGGCAAACGGCGCCAAGATCAGCAAGAACAGAATTAAGCGGCACGGCTCCGGTAGGCTATCATACCACTGATTGATCCTGAAAAACAAAGCTGTTTTCCTTTCTAGCAATAGCGTTTGGCCCCTGTATTGTTATTCCAAGCAGGCCATCTGCCATCTGCCAGACGTCCGCCAATGCAGCGGTACCAGCCCGTGTAGCCGTCTGAGTCGTACTCATACTCATAGCGGCCGATTGTTTGCCAAGCTGTCATAGACATAGAAAAAACCTCCTCTGGGTTGAATTACAGTACCAGTCTGATGTCCTCTTCATGAGGACGATCAAAATAGTAACTTGCAGTTGTCTCGAAAGCAGCGAAGCGCTGCTCATAAGGCAACTTGGACAATGACGCTACCAACCTGTCCCACTGGAACAAAGCAAAGCTTCTTCCAAAGAGATGGTAGGCCAACACCACTGTAGCCGGCGGAGAAAACCGATACTGAATCGGCGACCCAGCTCTGACTGGTTGAATAATACCCACGTCGTAACCGACTGACTGAACTCCATGAGCAAAACTTAGAATACAAGAGTCTCTGGAAAGCCAGGCTCCTGTAGCATCGCTCACCTGAGTATGTGGATCTACCCAACCTTGCATTCCCTGGTATTGATTTACTACAAACACTGCACGTTCGAAACGTAGGTCGACACTGCGTTGAATCAAAAAATTCATGTTTCTTCTCCTGAAAGCTCCACGAAGGAGCAAGTAGATGCGCTAGAGTTGGTGTGTATGCAAATCACAGACCAGTCTTGGTTAACAAGCTTTCTGTCTAGACGCTAATATTTATATTTAATTAGCGTTGATCTGGGGATTTATTAATATATAAATCCCAAACCAAAAATAGACAGGGTAATAAATAAAGCCGGTTTAACTGCAACTTGATCGGTGAAAAAAGCTGAAAAGAACAACCCTAAAGAATAGCATAATTTAGATATTTTGTCAATAAAATAACTATAAAAACAGCTTATTTCAGCTGTTTTTATATATCTAAGATTAAATTAATTTTTTGGAATTTTGTAGGCTTTTTTACTGCTTAATAGGCATTACAATATAAAGATAATCTCCATTTTTTCCAGCCGGTTTTATAATACAAGGACTATTATTATCAATAATACCGAGTTCAATTTGGTCATCATTAATGTTTTGTAAACCATCAAGAAGGTAGCGATAATTAACAACTATATTATTACTACCACCAGTTACATCACCACTTAGTTTAGAAACATTTTCACCAAGCTGATTATTAGCTGAAGAAACAACCAGTTCTTTACTATCGGCTAAGACTTCTAAGTTTACGTCGTAAATTCCGCTTCTGGCAAATAAACTAGTAGTTTTGGTGGCATTAGTAAATTCACTAACATTTAAGGTTATTTTAGTACCAGTTTGTTCGGGGATAATCTGTTGATAATCTGGGTATTGTCCCTCGACAAGACGGGAAATTAATTCAACATCCCCTAAAACAAATAAGATTTGGTTTTCAGCTAAATAAATTTCAACTTCTTCAATATCTGAAATTGCAGCCGGATCTTTAAAGCTTCCAAGTATTCTTTGGAGTTCTTGTAGAGTCCTAGTTGGAACAATTACTTTTTGAGGAACACTGGTTGATTTTTTATCTAAATTAACACTACGTTCAGCAAGACGATAACTATCAGTAGCGGCAAGTATTAATTTATCACTATTAAAATTAAATAAAACGCCATTAATTTCTGGACGATTTTCACTAACTGATACAGCAAAAATGACTTGAGAAATTGCCTGGCGTAAATCTTTACTATTTAAAATATATTTTGTTTTTTTCTCAATTTGAGGAATTAAAGGAAAATCAGTTGCGTTTTGCCCTTTAATTTTAGTTGAGTTATTTTTAGAACTTACGCTTAAACTTTGATCTTGACCAACTTTATCATCTTTTGGAGATTCTAAATCTACTTGTTGTTTTGGAAGTAAACTAACATAATCAGCTAAAAGCCTGGATTGAACTGTAAAGTCACCTTCCTGTTCAACTTTTCCACGAATAATACAACTAACTCCTATTTCTAAATTTGTAGCTGAAAGTTTAATAGTGTTTTGTTCTGCTTGAATTAAAACATTATTCAAAATTGGTAGGGCAGTATTTTTTGAAGCGATATGACTTACAACAAATAAACCTTGGTTTAAATTTTCTTGAGTACAGGATATTTTCATAAGTAGTATTATTTAGTTTATTTATTAATTAATAATATATAATAAGGGGTGTTAATAAGTAGATAAGTCTTTATTTTATTTTAGTTAAGCTTTTTTTAAAGGGTAGTTTTGGGGAAAACTTTAGGAAAAAATTTCTAATAACTATGTTGATAACTGACTTGTTTAAAATGTTAAATATTTATACAAATTTTATCCAAAGGTTTATACTGTTGTTTATCCAATTAATTAGATAAAGAAATTAACAAGTTTTAAACAGGCTATTGGTTGTAAATTTTCTCTTTAATTAGTTTAACATCTTGATTTATTTTTTCATCTTCTTCAACTAGGTTAGAAATTTTTAAGTGAGCGTGCATTGCGGTGGTGTGATCGCGGTTACCAATTTCTTGACCAATTGAAGGAAATGAACTATTAAGTTCTTCGCGCATTAAATACATTACAATTTGGCGCGGTAAAGCCAAGTTTTTTTTGCGACATGAACCTAATATATCTTCAATTTTTATATCATAAAATTCAGCGATTAAAGATATAATTTGTTTTGGAGTGATCGAACTTTTGCGTTGAACACTGCTAATAGTAGCTAAAACTTTCTTTACATTTTCCATTGAAGGCTCTGAACCATTTAGTTGATGATAAGCAATAATTTTATTTAAAGCACCTTCTAATTCTCGTACGTTATTTTGAATATTAGTGGCAATAAAATTTATTATTTCATCGTCAAGCCTACAATTTTTTTCTTGACATTTAGATTTAAGTATAGCTGAACGAGTTTCTAAGTCAGGACTTGATATATCAGCTATCATTCCCCACTCAAAACGGGATACTAAGCGATTTTCTAAAGCCGGAATAGCCTTAGGAGGTCGGTCGGAAGTAATTACTACCTGTTTATTTGCTTGGTGTAAATCGTTGAAAGTGTGAAAAAAGGCTTCTTGAGTGCCTTCTTTTCCTGCTAGAAACTGGATATCATCTATTAACAAAACATCAACCGAGCGATAGGTATCTTTAAAACGGTCTGCTCGGTTATTTGATATTGATCTAATAAAATCATTGGTAAATTTTTCACAAGAGACATATAAAACTTTTTTACCACCACCCTCTTTAAGTATTTTATTGCCAATTGCTTGAACTAAATGAGTTTTTCCTAATCCTACCCCACCGTAAATAAATAAAGGATTATAAACATTACCTGGTTTTTGGGAGACTGCTACACTAGCTGCTTGAGCGAGTTCATTAGTTTTTCCAATAACGAAAGATTGAAATGTATATTGAGGATTAAGACCAAATTCATTAATAGTGTTTGGCTGAGCTTGACTCACAGTTTCGGGAGTAGTTTCTTTTTTTTCAGTCTTGGCTTTTTGTTGAATATTGTTTTGTTTTTTAGCCCTAGCTTCAACTCGGTATATTATATTTTTAATTTTATTGTTAGTGATTTTTTGTAAAGCCTTTAAAATGGCGGAGTGATACTTTTTTTCTAACCATGCTTTAGTAAATGTATTAGGAACCCCAATAATAATTTCATCTTCATTTTCGTTGTAGCCTGAAATAAAAGTATTTTTAAACCAAGTAGTAAAATTAGCTCGACTTAAGGTCAATTCTAGTTCGCCTAAGGTTGCTTGCCAGATTTTTTGCTCTTCCATGTGGTTAGAGTGAATCTTTAAAGTTTTAATTAGAGATGGTTATTCAATTATAGCAAAAAAGAGTTATCCACAAAACATCTTAAAAATGGTCTAAATGTTGATAAACTGTTAGTTTCGTGTGTATAATAATTTAAAATTTTTTTAATCATCCGTCAAGGAGGTTTCCCCTGCTTTGACTTGACTAATAAAGCCTGATATTATATATAAGTATTATTCCTTATTTAAGCTTAATTCCAATATTTCAATTAATATGCCGAAAAGAACATTTCAGCCTAAAAATCGTAAGGCTAAAAAGAAGCACGGTTTTCGTAAAAGATCTCAAAGTGCTAATGGTAAGAACGTTTTGAAACGTCGTCGTAAAAAAAAGAGAAAAGAGCTTTCTCTTTAACTTATGTTACCTAATAATAACCGTTTAACTAAAGAAAAGGACTTCGCGAAAATTAAAGAGTCAGGAAACTCTTTTTTTTCAGCATTATTTAGGGTAAAGATCTTAAAAAATAAATTAAAAGATAGTCGTTTTGCTGTTATTATACCCAATAAAGTGAGTAAAAAGGCAGTAGAAAGAAATCGTTTAAAAAGACAGATTAGAGAGATTTTACGGCTAAATTTAGACAAATTTAAACTAAGTTTTGATGTTGTTTTGTGGGTTAACAACAAGGCCTTAAATAAGACATATCAAGAAATTGAGAAAGAAGTTTTAAAGGTTTTAACTAAAGCTAAATTAATAAAATGAATTTTTTTAGCGTTTTTGTTAAGATTTTAGTTTTAAAATTAATAAGGATTTATCAGAAAACCCTTTCTTTTGACCATGGATTTATGCGCCATTTTTTTCCTAATGGTTATTGCCGATTTCATCCCACCTGTTCTGAATATGGTTATCAAGCAGTAGAAAAGTACGGGGTAATAAAGGGTGGATTTATGGCAATATGGAGAATTTTACGTTGTAATCCATTTAACAAAGGGGGTCATGATCCAGTAAAATAATCATAATTAAGCTATTAGTCTATAGCTTTAAATAAATTTAAAAATTACAAACTATTTAATTTAAGTTATTTAATTTATGTCTGAACTATTTACTACTTTACTTTTTCAACCATTATTAAATTTATTAGTATTTCTTTATAATTTAATTCCTGGCAATGATTTAGGTTTAGCCATTATTTTATTAACAGTTTTAATAAAGTTGGTGCTTTATCCCCTATCTCGTCAATCAATTCGTTCTCAAAAGGCATTACAAGAGCTTCAGCCTAAAATTGATGCTTTAAAAAAACAATATAAAGATGACAAAGAAAAGTTGGCAAAGGAAATGATGCAGCTTTATAAAAATGAAAAGGTTAATCCGATGTCTTCTTGTTTACCACTTTTAATTCAATTACCTTTTTTAATAGCAGTTTTTCAAGTATTTAGAACTGGACTTAGTGCTGAGAGTTTAGATTTACTTTATCCTTTTGTTAGTAATCCAGGTCAGCTTAACTCAATTGCTTTTGGTTTTTTAGATTTAAATAAAAGTAATATATACTTAGCAGTTGCTACCGGTTTAGCTCAGTTTTGGCAGACTAAAATGCTTTCCACTAAAAGACCAGAAAAGAAAGTACCTGGTTCTAAGGATGAAGATATGACTGCAATTATGAACAAACAAATGCTTTATTTTATGCCGGTTTTAACTGTAATTATTGGTGTTTCCTTACCAGCCGGTTTAATTCTTTATTGGTTTGTAACAACTATTTTAACAGTTGCTCAGCAACAACTTATGTTTAAAAAGAAAAAAGAGCAACAAGTAGAAGTAATTGATACTCCAAATGATAATACCCAGCAACCAACTAATTAATCTACCGGTTTATACTCAAAGTGGTCAGCATTTAGGCCGAGTTGATGCTTTTGAAATTGATATTGATAATCATCAGATTACTAAATATCATATTCGAACCGGTTTAATAAGTGGCCTTTGGCATCAAGAATTGATAATTGATACTTCACAGGTAATTTCAATTTCAGCAGAGAAAATGATTGTTGAAGATAATACAAATAAAGGTTCAATTGCAGATTTAGCTGCTAATCCTGCTGTTAAATAGATAATTTAATAAAAAAATGCCCGCTTGAATTGCGGGTTTTTTATTAAATTTATTTAAATTAGAATAGGCGGTCTTTACCAACAATTAGCTTAAGTTTATCTGGGACAATTTCAATTTTAACGGGAGTTTTTATAACTTTTTGACCATCGGTAATTATTGAAATTGAATCTTTACTATAGATAGATAGTTTTTTAAAAGGAAAAATACTATTTTTAAGTTGGCTAGCTTTTTTAAAGAAATGTGAGAAACCAGCGTTTAGCGGTCTGACTAAAATTTCTAAAGTGCCATCTTTGGGGTTAAAATAATCTGTTTGGTTCATTTCGGTAGCAAATAGTGGCTTAAAATTACAAATACTAATTTCGTTTTGTTGTTCGGGGGTAATTTTATATTTATTTTCACATTCAATTGTCAGGTCTCCCCCATTGATAGTGATATTAGATAAAAAATAGGTATTATTTATTTTACCTAAATCTATTTTTTCAATAATTCTGGCAGCAATAATATTACAGGCGTCTTCTGGTGATCTAATACCCAGAGTTTTAGCAATTTTGTTGTCATCGCCAACTGGTATTAAACCTAAAGTAACGTTAAATTTAGCAGCAAAATTAACAATTTGGCTAAAGGATTTATCGTTTCCAACAACAATTATAGTTTTTATTCCTCCTTTTATTTCATCATTAAGTAACTCTTCAATATTTCGTAGAGGTGATAAACGAAAAATTTTCCCGCCGATCCCTAAATCGGTTAAGCGGGTTTCAATTTTTGCCAATAGGCGGTTATATTTTTGATTATTCAAAGAGTAATCGTAAAGATAAAGATACATAAACTGAGATCAAGAATTATTTTACTTTTTCAGCAAGCCCTTGAGCCTTAGCATTTTTTACTGGGGCAGATGTTTTTGGTTTAGAATTTTGAACTTCATCAAGCTTTTCAAACTTTGATTTTTTGTCACTACCAGCTGAACATTTGCCGTGAAGAATAGCACCTGAAGCAACACTTAAAACATTAGTTTTAACGTCGCCAAAAATTTTGGCAGAATTTGTTAATTCAAGACTTTCTTTAACTCTAATGTTTCCTTGAACTTCACCGGCAATTAAAGCATTAGCGGCAGAGATTTTTGCAAAGACTTTAGCGTTAGGACCAATGCGAAGATTTTTTTCAGTTTTAATACTGCCTGAAACAATACCTTCAACAACAACATCGCCATTGGCAACGAAATTTCCTTCGACTCGGACTGATGGTCCAATGACAGTTTCAATGCTGTCACCTTCTTCTTTTTTAAACATAAAATTTTTTTTAATTTTTAAAATATCACCTTTTTATTTTAGTTTTTTTTAGTATTACTGTCAAAGCCTTGATTTTTTAAAATATTTATGTTATTTTAGGTTTGTTAATAATTAAGTTAATTTATGCCAGTAAAAAAATCAGCTTCTAAGGCTTTAAGGCAAGATAAGGCCAGAGCAGAACGAAACAAGAAGATAAAAACAGATATTGCCGCTTTAGTTCGAAAAGTAAGAAAATCAATTGAAAAGAAGGATTCTGCTAAGGCTAGTGAATGGTTAAAGCAGGTTATCAAAAAGATTGATAAAGCCGCACAAAAGGGAATTATTAAAAAAAATACTGCCGCTCGAAAAAAATCTCGATTAAGTCAGGCAGTAAAGTCTTTAGCTTCCAAAAAATAATTAGTTTTTCACAATAAGCAAGTCAAACAGTACTTCAGGGTCTGATTGACTTGTTTTTAATTTATAATCAATTGATAATAAATTATTATAAGTTTGTTTTAGAATTAGTAAGTCGTGGTTTTTAATTTGAGCCATGGTTTTTTTAATAACAAAAGGATGAAGACCTAGTTGGTATGTGAGACGGTTTGAAGGATAGCCAGCACCATTAGTTTCTACAAACTCTTTAATTAAAAGTAGGTTTTTAAATTGCCAAGTAATTTTTGAAAGGAGCTCTAGTGGACTGATACCACTTTTAATTTGGTCAGAAATTAGCTTAAGGGCAATTTTTTTATTTTTTTGGCCTAAGGCATCTGTTAATTTAAAAATATCATCATCAAGTTTTGTTTTGACTAAATTAGAGACATCTTGTGGGGTGATTTCTTTGCTTTTAACAGAGGCTAAAAGTTTTTCGATTTCTGTGTTCATTTGCCAGAGGTTATTACCAACCATATCAGTTAATAAAGTTAAAGCTGTAGGGTTAATTTTACCATTGCGTTTTTTTATTTCGGCGTTGGTCCAGCGCTTAACTCCTGCTTCATCTAATAAATTGAATTCGTAAGCATATTTTTCTTTAGCTAGCCGGTTAAATAAGATGTTGCCTCTTTTTTTAGATAGCTTTGATTTTTTGGCTTTAGATTGATCGGGTCCGCTTTCCCAAAAAATAATGATTACATCTTCGAGCTTGTTTTTTTCTAAGGTCTCTAAAATTTCTTTTTGAATTTTTTGACCTTTGTTTTTAGTAATTAAATTTTCAATTATAACCATTCTTTTTTTAGCTAAAAAAGAAGGAGTGGAAATAGCTTTTTCAAATTCTTGGGTTTCAAGCTTAGAACCATCTAAAATTTCTATATTTAAACCAGATTTATCAACCTCGGCGATAAATTTATTTTTTAAAGCTTTTAATTTTTGCCTTGATCTAAAAGTGTCTGAGCCGTATAAAAAGATAATCATAGTATTACAGTATAGCTTAAGTTGATTTTTTTATAAAGTCACGACTTATGCCGTGCCTTGCTACTTTTGTAGCTAAAAGTAACCAAAACCTTTGGAGTTAAAAATTCGCCCTGTATATCTCATTATGTTAATTTTTCTAAATCTCCCCAGTTGTCCCCCGCTTCAATACTGGTTTCAACAGGTGCGCGGAGCTTATAAATTTTTTCCATAGAATTTTCTACAAACTTGGCAACTTTTTTTAAATCTTTTTCTGGCACTTCAAAAACCAGTTCGTCGTGGACCTGAAGTATCATTTTAGTATCTTTAGAGATTTTAGGAAGTTTTTGATAAATTTCAATCATGGCAAGTTTTATTAAGTCAGCTGCTGTACCTTGAATTGGATGATTAATTGCCATTCTTTCAGCAGAAGCCCTGATTGGTTGGATATTGGAATTAATTTCTGGCAAATAACGTCTTCGGCCAAAAAAAGTTTCAACATAACCTTTGTGAGCGGCAAGGTCTTTAGTTTGTTCAAGATATTCTTTAATTTTACTATAGACTTGAAAATAGCGACTAATGAACTCTCTGGCCTGAGGGTAGCTGATATCTGCGGTCTGAGAGAGGCCATGTGGCCCCTGGCCGTAGATTATACCAAAATTGATTGCCTTGGCAGCATAACGTTGAGATTTGGTTACCTGGTCCAGTTTTACATTATTAATTTCAGCAGCAGTGCGGCGATGAATATCTTCGCCTTTTTTAAATGAATCAATCATTTTTTTATCATTTGCTAAAGAGGCAATAATTCTAAGTTCAATTTGTGAATAATCAGCAGAAAGTATTTTGTAATTTTTTGGGGCGATGAAAGCTTTTCTGATTTGCTGGCCAAGTTCGGTTCTAATTGGAATATTTTGTAAATTAGGGTTTGAAGAAGAAAGACGGCCAGTTGCAGTAATAGTTTGATTAAAGCTGGTATGGATTCTGCCTTCGAGATCGGTTAATTTAGGCAAGGCGTCTAAATAAGTTGATTTTAGTTTTGCCAATTCGCGAAAGCGTATTATTTGATCAATGATTTTATGCTTACCTTTTAGTTTTTCGAGTTCTGAGGCGGCAGTTGAAACTCCGGTTTTAGTTTTGCTTAAACCTTCTGTTGAAATTTCAAGTTTTTCAAACAGGATTTCTTTAAGTTGCATTGGTGAGGCGATGTTAAATTGAGCGCCAGCTAGTTTATAAATTTTTTCTTCTAGTTCGCCGAGTTCTTTTGTAACTTTAGAACCCATTTTTTTTAGAAATGAAGTATCAAGTAAAACACCGTTTCTTTCAACTTGGGCTAAAGCAGGAATTAAAGGCATTTCAATTTTTTCCAGCAGACCCAAGTTGTTACTTTCTTTAAGTTGATTACTTAATGGTTTAACAAGGCGCCAAGTAAAATCGGCATCTTCACAAGAATAGTCAGAAACTTTTTGAATATCTATTTCTTTAAGGCTTATTTGGTCTTTTCCCTTGCCAATTAAATCAGTAATTGGCTGCATTTGATAACCAAGCTCGGTAAAAACTAGGCCGTCTAAGTTGTGTTGCCTACTGCCAGGGTTTATTAAATAAGAAGCAACCATTGTATCAAACCATACACCCTGAGTGGTGATTCCTGCAGTTTGCATCGTAGCAATATCAAATTTGATGTTATGGCCGATTTTTTTTATTTCTGGATTTTTAAAAATTGGTTTTATTTTTTCTAGCCATTCTTTTTTATTAGGCAAATAGTAAGCAAGGCCTTCTTGCCAGCAAAAACTAATACCTAAAAGTTCGTCGCTAAGCGGGTTAGTTCCAGAGGTTTCAGTATCAAAGGCAAAAATTTTTTGATTTTTAAGATTTTTTAAAAAATTGTCAAAATCTTTTTGAGTTTTAATTAAATTGTAACTAACGCCTTTATTTTTTTTAGCTTTTATTTCTTGATTTGAAAAATTAAGTGAAGATTGTCCCTGAGGAGTTTTACCACTGGTATTTTTAGGTAATTTATTAATTAAAGATTTAAACTCAAGTTCTTGAAAAAGAGGAATTATTTTATTAAGGTCAAAAATTTCAACTTTAGTTTCAGCTAATTTAAATTTAATTGAAACATTATCAATCATGGTGGCTAGTTTTTTTGACATGAAAGCATCTTTTTTGTGATCTTTTAATAAATTGCGGTAGCGATCGGTGATTTTTGGTGATTCTAAATTATCGTAGAGTTTTTCTAAGGTTTTAAAGTTTTTTAATAAGTTAATGGCGCCCTTTTCTCCTATTCCTTTGACCCCAGGAATATTGTCTGATGGGTCACCACGCAAGGCTTTGTAATCGACCATCTGTTGCGGCGTAAGACCGTTGAATCTTTCTTTTACTGCTTTGACGTTATAAGTAACAGTATCTGAGATACCTTTGTGCATGGTGTAGACTTTAGTATTTTTATCTACCAACTGAAGAGTATCCATGTCTCCGGTGACAATAATTGATTCTATTTTTTCTACAGATGGATTTTTTACTAAAGTGGCAATAACATCATCTGCTTCAAAACCCTCTTTTTCGTAAATTGGAATATCGAAAGCTTTAACAACTTCTTTAATTCTAGGGAATTGATCATAGAGTTCGTCAACTTGTTTAACACGATTTGCTTTGTATTCAGTATATTCTTTGTGACGAAAAGTTGGGGCAGCCAGGTCAAAAGTTACTGCTAGGTAGTCTGGTTCTAGGTCTTTTAGGACTTTTAATAAAATCATAGTAAAACCATAGACCGCGTTGACAATTTCGCCGTCTTTGGTTGACATTGTTGGCGGTAAAGCGTGAAAGGCTCTATGAACTAGGGCATTACCGTCAATAACTACGAATTTTTCTTCTTTTTTAGCCATCCCATTAGATATTATGATAATTTTGTTTTCCCGTTAGACCATTAAATATCTAACGGGAAGCATATATTCATTATAGCATCTTTATAGCATATTTAGTTTGGATAAAAAAAGCCCCAACATGTGGGTTAGGGCTCTTGCTGGCGTTTTTGGAATTCTTTTTGGCTGGTAACATAGCCAGAACCTTCAATGAGCATTACAAGCCCGTCGGGTTCGTAGGGACGGGCCAGAATAGACTCAGCGCCCGCTTCAAGACAAAGCGGAAAGATTTGATCATGAATTTCTTGGTTTGGTGTTAGGGCTATGACTCTTTGGTTTGGATAAGATTCTCGCAGGCGAGAAATTACATTAACCGTTGTTGAGTCCTTAATGTCTAAGACCACTACTTTGATTTCCTGCTCTTTTAATGCATTCAGAGCGTTTTCATTTCGTAGTCCAAAGATTACCTTAAAGCCTTTTTGGCGCAGAATTTCGTTGACAATCCCAGATTGAATGCCTGGGTTAACTATGTAGATTACATCCATTTAGACCTCCTTGAATTTGGGGTTGCATACAAAAAATTCTTTTTAAAGAGTGCTATTTAAAATAAAATAATTATTGTTTTTTGTCAATTTATTTGCTAAAATAATACTGATATATGTATTTACAAAGAATAGAAATTCAGGGTTTTAAGTCATTTGCCCAAAAAACTATTTTAGAATTTCCACGGCCCGGCAAGGGCTGTCCTTTAGTTAGAAACAGAGAGACTAACGGTAATTCAAACCAGTTGGAAAAAGGTATTTGTGGAATTGCTTGTATTGTCGGACCAAATGGTAGTGGAAAAAGTAATATTGTCGACTCAATTCGTTGGGTTTTGGGTGAACAAAGTTTAAAAAGTCTTCGTGGCAAAAAAAGCCAGGATGTTATTTTTGCTGGTTCAGATAAAAAAGCCAGACTTGGTATGGCAGAAGTTTCTCTACATTTAAACAATGAAGACGGCATGATGCCGGTTGACTATAAACAGGTGGTGATTTCTAGAAAAATTTATAGAAATGGCGAGAGTGAATATAGGATTAATAAAAGCAAGGTAAGACTTCAGGATGTTTTAATGAATTTAGCTAAGGCTAACTTTGGTCAAAAAAGCTATAGTATTGTATCGCAGGGCTCTATTGATCAGGTAATTATGGCAAGTCCGCATGAAAGAAAAGATTATTTTGATGAAGCTGTGGGTGTAAGACAGTTTCAAATTAAAAGAGATCAATCCTTAAATAAACTTGAAACATCTTGGAATAATTTACGCCAGGTGGATGCATTATTAACTGAAATTAGACCACGGCTTAATTCTCTTACTCGTCAGGTTAGGCGGCTTGAAAAACGCGAAAAGGTAGAAAAGCAGTTGTCAGAGGTGCAGCAGCAATATTATGGCTGGATTTGGAAAAATATAAAAGATGATATTAATAAAATAAAACCAGAACTTAATGAAGGTGAAAAAAAATTAGCAGAAAGAGGCCGTGAATTAAAACAAGCCCAGAGCCAACTTCAATCTTTAGAGAAAGAAGATTCACGCAGTAAAGTGTTTGGTGATCTTCAACAAAAATATCAAAAAATATTAGATCAAAAAAATAAACTTAAAGAAGAGCAATTGATTTTACAAAATAGAATTGAGCTGGCCAAACAAAGATTAACCGAAAAGGCAGTACCCTTGGCACTACCAGATATAATTTCCCAGCTTAAGGAAATAGATAAGCTGGAACAAAAAGTATTAACTAGTCTAGATACAAAGGATCCAGCGAAGCTTGCTCAGCTAAAAGAAGATGTCAGGGAGCTTGGGAGGTTAATCAAAGATTTAGTTGATAAGTTGGAGAATCCAAAAATAAAGGAAAAAGTAAAAGCAGAAGTTGATGCTGATTTAGTTAAGGATTTAAAAGAAGTTGATGCTGATTTATTTGAGGTGCAAAAACAGCTTGAAGTTGCTCAAAAAGAAATTGAGAATTTTAATCAGCAAGAAGAAAAAAAGAAGGGTAAGTTTTTTGAACTTCAGCGGCAAATTACTTCAAAACAAAATCAATATAATCAATTAGCAAATCAAGTTTCAGAGCTTCGTATCGAAATGGCAAAGCTTGAAACCCGCCAGCAGGATTTACGCCAGGAAATTAAAGAAGAAATGGAAAATTTAAACTGGCTTGATAATTATAAAGCAGAAAAGATTAATGAAAGCGAACTTCATTCGCAAATGATAAAGCTTAAGCGTCAATTAGAGCTAATTGGCGGAGTTGATCCAGAAACTGTAAAAGAATATGAAGAAACAAAAGAGCGTCATGATTTTTTGGATGAACAAGCAAATGATTTGCGTAAGTCAATTAATTCTTTGGAAGATGTAATTAATGATTTAGATGATAAAATACAAATTCAGTTTGATAATTCTTTTAAAACTATTAATAAAGAATTTACTAAATTTTTTAAGATTTTGTTTGGTGGCGGCAAGGCTGAGTTGGTTTTAATTAAGGAAGAAAATAAACCAGAAGAAAAAAAAGAACAAGGTCAAGAAGCCAAGGAGGGACAACAAGATCAAGAAGAAAGGCCCGCTAGTATTTTAGATACCTTAATGGATGCAGAAGAAAATTTGAGTCCTAAAAGATTTTTAAAGAAAAAGACAGGAAAAGTAATTACTGGAATTGATATTACAGCAACACCTCCTGGCAAGAAAGTTTCTTCAATAAGTATGCTTTCTGGTGGGGAGCGTTCTTTAGCTTCAATTGCTTTAATTTGTGCAGTAATTTCTAATAATCCTTCCCCTTTTGTTATTTTAGATGAGGTTGATGCGGCCCTTGATGAAAGTAATTCTCAGAGATTTGGTAAAATTATTGATGAACTTTCACATAAAACTCAATTTATTGTAATTACTCATAATAGGGCAACTATGCACATGGCTAATATGCTTTATGGTGTAACTATGGGTGATGACGGCGTTTCAAAATTATTAGCCTTGAAATTAGAAGAGGCTCAAAAAATTGTAAGGCAATAAGACCTTGACTTTTTAAAATTATTATGTAATACTGCTAAAACTTAGTTACCTCTTGGTAATTAGGGTAAAGCCTGCCTGCCGGCAGGTAGGGCTGAACAGCTCGCGATTCCGGCTTTAAATGGAATCACTAATTAATAAACACGAGGTATTTTTTAATACCCTAAATAAACTTATGTTAAAAATTCGATTAGCCCGAGTGGGTAAAAAGAAAAAACCAGCTTATCGATTTATTGTTTCAGAAGCTGCAAAAGATCCTTATGGTAGAGCTTTGGAAATTCTTGGTCACTATGATCCTTTTTCTAAAGTAATTGAAGTCGATAAGGAAAGAATTCTTCACTGGATTTCTAAAGGGGCAAAAGTCTCCCCTACTGCGCATAATCTTTTAGTTGATCAAAATGTGATTAAAGGTGATAAAGTAGTTGCCTCTAAAGGTAAAAAGAAAAAGAAAGGTGAACAAGAAGAAAAATCAGAAGAAGCTAAACCTGCTGAAGATGGAGGAGAAAAGGTAGAAGAGAAAAAGGAAGAAAACAAAGAAGAGTCTTCTAAAGAAGAAAAGGTAGAAGAAGTAAAACCAGCGGAAAAAAAAGAAGAGAAGAATGAAGAAAAGCCAACTGAAGAAAAGAAAGAAAAAATTGAAAAATAATAAAACATTAAGCCAGCCCTTTATAAAGGGCTGGCTTTTTTATTATCTTGACTTTATTTATATATTTGTTAAAGTCTAAATATGAGTCCCGTTAGAGATGACGGGATATGTAAACATTTTTAATTCATTTAATCTCTAACGGGATGAATATCAATCTTTTGTTAAAATCAAGCTGGACAAGCTCATTGTCATTAAGTTGCTGCTCATGCAGTCTGGGTTTTAATGAAAGGTTAATTTTTGCATAAATTAGAAAGAAATTTAGATAAAAACTAGCCTTTCACCAGAAGGGCTTATTTTTTAACCCGTTCTTTTATCTATAAGGAGGGTACAAGATGAAAGCGCTGTTGTTAGATGGAATTGATGGGGCAGCAAGTAAAGCCCTAGAAAAAGTCGGTTTTGATGTAACCATTGCCAAGGCAATGCCTCGAGAAAAGCTTTTAGCTGAGATTTCTCAGTATCATTTTTTGGCGGTTCGAAGTGCTACTAAGATAGACTCCGAGCTTCTGGAAGCAGGAACCAACCTTTTAGCAGTTGGTCGAGGTGGTGCTGGGATTGACAGTATTGATTATGAAAAAGCAGCTGAACTTGGAATTGTGGTTTTTGCCACACCTGGTGCGAATGCACCTGATGTTGCTGAATGTGCAGCAGGACAGATTTTAGCTTCTTTGCATAAGCTACAAAAAGGAACTGCAGGCTTAGTTAGTCACCAGTGGCTTAAAAAGGAATGTAAGGGGCAGTCCCTTCGCGGTAAGACAGTTGGGATATTTGGTATTGGTTATGCTGGCAAGTGGTTGATTCGTTTGCTTGAACATATACCAGGTATTTCGTTTTTGTCTTTTGATACCAATCCGGCTACTGCTTTGCCTTGGGTGCCAATGGTAAGTAAAACCGAACTGTTGGCTAATTCTGACATTGTCAGTTTGCACGTTCCATTAAATGCCATTACTCGCGGTATGGTAGATGAAGATTTTGTTGCCCAAATGAAAGAGGGTGCAACTTTGGTTAATTTTGCTCGCGGAGCACTTTTGGCCGACAAGGGACGTTATGTAATGCAGGCACTTTGTTCGGGGCAGCTAGGTTGCTACATTACAGATGTTTTTTCTCCCGAGCCACCGGACTATAAGACAGACCAACTTTTTTCTTCAAAGGGTTTAATCAATGAGGGGAAATTGATTATGACGCCGCATTTAGCGGCTAGTTCAAATCAAGCTCAGGCGAGTGTGGCGCGAATGCTTGTTGAACAAGCTTATCGTTACTTTAAACAAGGCGAAATGCCTTGGGGAGCAAACTATCCAGGTTTTTATCTTGAGCGTCAAGGCCAGGGCAGGTTGATTGTTTTTCATCCCGATACGGTTGGCAAGATTAAGCAAATCCTCAAAGTTCTTGAGAGGCTTGGCCTTAATGTGGCCGGTAACATCAACCAGCGGACAAAAAAAGACGGTCCGGCCTATACTGTTATTGATATTGACGGACCAATTGGTCCAGAAGCTATTCAACAGATAAAGTCGGTATCTGAAGTTTCACGCGTTCATTTTGTCTAAGTAGATCTTTTGAGGCAGCCTATACATGTAGGGTGCCTTTTTTATTTTATAAATTAGCTAAAGGTAAATATTTATTGACAAAATAATAATTTATGTTATAATATTGGTGTTCCTTTTCAGGAACTGGTACCAGACTGTTTTTCAGAAATAACCGCAAGGTTTTCTGGAAGGTCGGCAGTGCTGGTTGTTAATGTTAGTAATTCATCCTTGGTTTTGCCTAAGGGTGAAAACGGTAATGATCTATGGCAGCTAAAGAAGCTGATCAACAGTTCGTCGAAGACGTTGTTAAAGCAATTGTTGCTAATCCTGACGACGTTAAGACTGAACGAGCAGTTGACGAAATGGGTGTTTTAATCACCCTACATCTTAACCCATCTGATATGGGTTATGTTATTGGCCGACAAGGTCAAACTGCTCGAGCTATTCGAACCCTACTTAAGATTGTAGGCGCTAAGAATAATGCTCGAGTAAATCTAAAGATCCATGAACCGGAAGGTTCAAAAAGAGGTCGAAGCGCTGAAGCTGATACTTCAGTGGTTGATGACCTAAAAATCTAACTTAGATTTTTAGAAAAATAGCCCCGCCAAGTGCGGGGCTATTTTATTATTAATAAATAGACATATTTGGTTTAAAGTACTAAAATATAGTCAAATTATGGAAGAGTTCAAGCCAAAAATTAGTATTGTTTTACCTTGCCGCAATGAAGAGCAGGCACTTGGTTATTGTTTAGATCAAATCAAAGAGGTGATATCAAAAAATAATCTTAGCGCCGAAGTGATTGTATCTGATTCATCAAGTGATCGCTCACCTGAAATTGCCAGAGAGTTTGAGATTAAGCTGATTAAACATAACAAGGTTGGTTATGGTGCAGCCTATCTTGAAGGATTTAAACATGCAAAGGGTGACTTTTTGTTTTTAGCTGATGCAGACGGAACTTATAATTTTAACGAGATTTCCCGTTTTATAAAATATTTAGAACAAGACTTTGATTTAGTAATTGGTGATCGTTTTAAAGGAAAAATGGATAAAGAGGCAATGCCATGGCTTAATCGGTATATTGGCAATCCGTTTTTATCTTTTATTTTTCGTTTATTTTTTAAAAGTGTAATTTCAGATGTTCACTGTGGCATGAGGGCAATTAAAAAGGAGTCTTTAGATAAAATTAACTTAAGGACTACAGGTATGGAATTTGCTTCTGAAATGGTTATTAAAGCGGTTAAATATAAGTTTAAAATAAAAGAATTACCGATTGATTACCATAAACGCAAAGGTGATTCAAAACTTAAGCCATTAGCTGATGGCTGGCGACATTTGCGGTTTATGCTTTTATACAGTCCGTTGTTTTTATTTTTTATTCCCGGTATTTTATTGTTTTTAGTAGGAGTGTTTTCCTTAAGTTTAATTTATTTAGATTTTTTGGTTTTATTTGGAATTAAGTTTCAGTATCATCCAATGTTTTTGGCTTCATTGGTTACTATTATTGGTTATCAATTAATTATTTTTTCCTTATTTGCCAAGACTTACGCAACTACTCATTTAGGAGAAAACAATATTTTTTTTGATAAGCTTTATAAATATATAAATATTGAAACTGGCAGTTTGATTGGTATAATTTTAGGCTTAGTTGGTATGATTATTTATTTTTTGATTTTTTGGAATTGGTTTAGGAGTGATTTTGGGGCAATACAGGAGGTGAAAAATTCAATTTTGGCTTTAACAATAATTGTTCTTGGTATTCAAACCATTTTTTCTTCTTTCATGTTAAGTATTTTAGGAATTAAGGAAAAATAGTTTAGAAAAAAAATAACCGTGAATTGATCACGGTTTTATTAATGGTAAAAAACTGTTTAATAGTCTATAATATTAATAAAATAAGGATTATTTATAATGATTAAAACAATTACTAAATTTCAAACTTTTTTATTAATTTTAGGACTAGGCTTAATTTTTTTATTGGTTTATAGTCCTCATTTTGGTTATCCTTTACCTTTTCATATTGATGAGTGGCATCATATATCTGAATCTATTAGAATGGGTGGTTATGGGGATTATTTTGAAAATTTAAGAATAATGGCTGCTCAACGATTTAGCGGTTTGGAATTGGGTTTTCACTTTGTTTTATTTTTGTTTTCCTGGGTGCTTGATTTGGTATCAATTTATAAATTTTTACCGGCTATTTGGGCAGTTCTTTCCGGACTGGCCTTGTTTTATATTGTTTTTAAAAAGACTAATAATAATTTTTATTTGTCTTTTTTGTCTGTTATATTTTTTGCGTCCATAAAATCTAATGTTAATTTAACTGGTTTTTGGTTTTTTACGCCTCTTACTTTTTCTATTCCATTTATATTTCTTTATCTTTATTTTTTTACTGAAGGGTTGGAGACTAAAAATAAAAATTTTATACTAGGCAGTCTTTTTATAATATTAATACTAATTCCAACACATTCAATTTCAGTTTTATTCTCGACTTTAATTTTGTTGACGTTTATGCTTATTAACTATAAGTATATTTTAAAAAATATTTTATTTTTTGTTTCATTTTTGATAATCCCAGTAGTTGGAATATTGTTTTATAAATATACATTAGATGTTGCTTGGGGAGAATTGTTTAGTCATTTTTGGGAAGCTATTCAGTTTAAATATGGTTGGGGAGTTTTTGAAGTAAGGAATTCACCGAGTGAAGTCTATAGTTGGGCTGGTTATATTTTTGCTTTAATCGGCTTGTTGGCAATTTTATTTACTAAGCAGGTCAGAAAGTATTTATTATGGATAGTCTGGCCGGCAATTTTAATTGTTTTTATAATACTTTATCATATTACTGGTGTTTCTTTTCTTAGCCCTTATCAACGTAATTTTTATTATTTAGCACTTAGTTTTCCTTTTTTGAGTGCTTTTGGTTTTTATAGTTTTTTGGTTTTTGTTAGAAAATATTTAAGAAAATTTTTCTTTTTATCATCTAATAAAAACAGCGGAGCAATTAATATTAGTATAAAAATTGATACTAAATATGAGAGATTAACTTTAAATTTAGTTTCGGCTTTTTTAATTATCGCAATGTTAATTTCAATTTTTGCTGGTTATTATTTTATTCCTCGTCAATTAAGTCTTTATCATGCAATTAACGAATTTGACTATAATACTCTGATTTTTTTAAAGGGTTTACCTTTAGGTAGGGTGATAAGTGATCCTTTTATGGCTGCTACTATTTTTCCGATTACTGGTATGGAGCCAGTAGCAGACATTAATTTTTATGGTGATAAAAAAATTATTGAAGAATTCTTTTTGTTTTCTGATTGTGCTCGAAAAAAAGAAATTATAAAAGATCAAAATGTTAAATATGTAATCTCCCCTGCCCCTCTTGAATGTGATTTTGAAGTTATTTACGCCCAACAAGGGAATATTATTTATCAATTTGAATAATGTTTAAAATAATAGAAAATTTTTTTATTGACTGCTCCAAATTTAAAATTGGTGCGGCTTTATTTTGGGGAGTTTTAATTGTTTTAGTTTTTAGCGTTGGTTATTATCTACGGGCTTATTTGGACATTCATACTGATTTGGCACTTTCGCCTTATGAGGCATTTAAATCAGGCAATGATTTATTAAGTGCTTCTGATTTATTTTCTAATAAAGATATTTCATACCCAGCCAGTTACGTATTAAAAAGTCTTTTGGGGCCATGGTGGAATAATTTTTATTTAATTTATATTTTAGGGTCAGTAATTATTTTTCTTTTAGGTAAGGCAGTGAGCGGAAAAAATTTAGGCGGACTTTTAGCATTTTTTCTTTTTGCTGTTTCTTCAGAAAATTTACTTCAATATACAGGAAAAGTTTACCCAAGCGGGCTTTGTTATATCGCAACTTGGGCAACGTTATTGCTTTTTTTAAATTATTTAAAAACAAAAAAAGATATAAATTTATATCTTTTTGTTCTGGCCGGAGTTTTAGCAATTACATCTTATCATACCGGGGCGGCAGCGCTTCTAATAATAGTTTTTGGATTATTTTTGGTTCAATTGTTTTTTAAGGATTTAATTGATAAAAAAATAATAATTTCTTTTTGTGCTTTATTTATAATTTATATTTTTTGGCTTTTAGTTTTTGATCTTAATGAGTTGATACTTGTAAGCAGTTCAGTTAGAAGTTTTATTTTTAATTTTAGTTTGACCCAAGTAGTGTTAATTTTTTTAACCCTTAGTATTTTTCCTGTAATATTTATATCTTTTAAGGTTAGATTTAAATATTTAGAATATTTGCCTTTGATCGGAGTAGTTTTGGCGGCGGTTTTAATTTTTTATCCAGCTGATATATTTAATAGATTTTTAGTTTTAGCCGGGCCTTATTATTATTCTTCAAGTATTACCCTCAATAACTATTTAGCCCAGGCGCTTTTGACCCATGTTTATTTTATACTATTAGCCAAAGAGATTTTTATAAACAGAAAAAATGACAAAAATGTTTTTTTAGTAGGTTGGGTTTTGGGTATTTCAGGAATTTTTATTTTATTAGTTTTAGAAAGTTATTATGTAAGAATTTTTGATTATTCTTTTCCTTTGATGTTTGTACTTTTTGGTTGGTACTGGAGTAAAAATAGAAGGTTTAGAAATATCATTGTGTCAATTACAATTATACTTTTAATTATTTCTCAATTAATTATTTATAATGACCCATTTACCAAGAGACGTTATTATACTAAAGAAGAGCTAAGTTCTGCCCAAAAGATAATTGATTTAAATTTGGATTCAGGTGGTTTTTTAGTTAGTGATTTAAGGACAGCGGGACTGTTTGGTTATTTGGGAAAAGATAAGGTAATGTTTTTCCCGGTTTATAGCCAGCAATATCAATTGCTTTTTTATGAATATAGTAGTTATAAAGAATATTTGTTTCCAACCACTACTCCTTATTATTTTGTAACTTCAGAAAACATGAAGGATATTTTATATTCAGTTAATTTTGAAACTAAGCCGGTTGGTGATTATTTTTTTAATTTTTTAGATGAACATTTTACTAAATTTTATGACGACGGTTTAATGCGGGTTTATCAAGTAAATTTTACAATCCCGACTGATTAATAAAATTATCTAGGGTTTTATAATTTTTTTGGATATCACGGCCCATTTCAAAGCAGTAAGTGCTGCTTTTTTTAATTAAACTAATTATAGTTTTTAGTCTCGAGAAGCCAATTTTTATTTTAGAAAAGCCGTCTTTGTAGTTTCTGAGCAAGAAATAAGCTAAGGATTGTTGGAGTTCAAGGCCAAGGACAGTACTTTTAAAAAGTGGCCAGAAAAGTTTTAGCTTATTTACCTTTTTTATTTTACTATCGTTTGAAGAAACTTTTTGACCAAGGATTAAGTTTTTTGGCAATGCGGTTTTAGCTAAATTGAAATTTTTAGGGTTAACTAATAATTTTTTAACCCCATTTGAATTTATTACTAGCCGGCCCTGAAGGCTTGATTCCCCAACTCTTACACCCCAATAGAAATTTAAACCGTATAATTTATTTTTTTTATATAAAGCAATATCTTGGCTTAGAATTTTTATATCAGAATGGTTTAAAAATTTTAAAGCTAAGGTGGTTTTACCTCCACCTGGCGGTAAAAGAATTAATGTTGCCTGATTATTTTTTTCTAAACTTAAACAATGAATTCGATTAAAACCAATTTTATCTAACTCTTCGCCTAAAAGAGATTCAAAAGAAAGTTCAAAGATTTGGTAGAGTTTATTTATATCTTGGCAGTAGCTTTTTATTTCTTTGGTTTTAGAGTTATAAATGGTCAAAGCTTTACCTAAAAAATCAATAAACCTTATATCGTTAGAGTCATAAATTATATAGTTGTCGTGATAAGTTTTTGCTTTTAGTTTTGGTAAGGTTGAATAATCTGAAGCTTGATTTATTAAATAAAATTTCAAGTTTATTTGATCTAGGTTTTGAGTAATATAAGTACCATAATCGTTTTTTAACCATTGAGCTATTTCTTCATTTGATTCAATTAGAATTTTTATACCAAAAATGTTTAGTTTTGTTTCCATAGATTTATCATCTCTTGATAATAAGTTTCAATGTCACTGGTGGTGTTTTGCCAGCTGAATTTTTGAGCTAGCTTGTGAGAATGTTGGCCCATGTTTGTTATTTTTTGGTTATTGTTTAAAATATTTTTTATATTTTGGGCTAGATTTTCGGGGTCATTTTTAGAAATTGAGCCATTTAATTTTTCATTAATTAATTCTTTGGAGGCACTCCAGGGACTGTTTACCAAAACTATTGGTAGACTACAGGCCATTGCTTCGGCAACGACAATGCCAAAACCCTCAAGCAGGGATGGTAAGACAAAGATTTTTGATTGTTTCATTTTTTTATAGACTTGTTTTAGTTCCGGCAAAAATCCTAAGAATAAAACATTGTTTTCTAAATTTAATTTTTTAGTCAAAGCAATTAAATCGTTTTTATCCGGACCATCACCGACAATCGCTATTTTAATATTTGGAAAATCTTTTTTTAGAATTTGAGTAGCTTTAATTAATAAAGAAACATTTTTTTGATGGATTAAGCGGCCAACAAAAATTAAATCATAAATTTTTTCTTGTTTTGGAATACTTTCTACTAATTCTAAATTAACACCGTCATAGCTTAAAAAGATATTTTTTTCAGCTAGGCCTATTTTAATTAAATCATTTTTTGTAGTTTTAGAAATTGCTACATGAAAATTGGTAAAGTTTTTAACCAACCTTTCAATGAGTTTGCCAAAAAATCCCTTTATAAATCCCAAATACTCATACCAATAATTTCCCCAGTATTGGTGCCAGGTAAAGATCAGAGGTGTTTTATTAAGGGTTGAAATTAGTTTACAAGTGAAACAATGGAAATAAACAAAAGTTGAAGTGTCGATTAAATCAAATTTTTCTTTTTTGAGTGGTTTATAAAGTTTTATGGCAAATTTGAGTGGTTCAAAAATTGTTCTTACCCCCTTGAAGTTGTAAGTTTTTCCGTATTTACATACTCCGTGAATTGTTATGCCGTCTTTTTTTATAACATCTGGGCCCTGCCAAAGCTTAACGCCAAAAAGATGAACCTCGTGATTTTTAGTAAGCCTTTTAGCAATTTCAAAATTGCGGAGTTCAACGCCGCCAATATTAAAGGGGTAGATCATGTCGTAAATAAAAGCAATTTTCATGATTCTGGTACGGATTTATTTAAGATGCTGCAATATTTACATACATAAGGTGGGTTTTTATAAATGGCCCTTCTTATCGAAGTAAATACTTGAGTATTTAAAATATTTTTATCTTTATATATATTGCCGTATCTTGCTTGTGGTGGAATTTTACAACAATAAGAAACGTTTCCAAGTCGATCTACTAATACTGTAATACCATCAACTGTAAAGCAATTTTTTTTAACATACTGATCGTTCATAATAGACGGCCAGTTTATAGTAAGACTTTTTCTTTTTGGTATTTTTTTAAGTTCATTAATTTCTTTTTCATTATAAAAGGTAACTTCATCCATTTTTTCACTAGATCGAAAATTGTCTGGAAATAAGACAATAAAGCCAAGACGATCTATACCTAGATTATCTGCTAGTTTAATCATTTTTTTCATGTTTTCGATTTTGTTTTTGGAGCATACATAAAATATTATAATTTTAGTATTTGACTTTTTTTCTTTTTTATAATCAACTAGATTTTTTATATTGTTAATAATTAAATTAAAATAAGAATCATCAAGCCCAGTGATTAAAGAAAACTCTTCACTGTCTACTCCTTTGAGACTTATTGTGATAGTGTCAGTTTTGCAGTTAATTAGCCTTTTTATATTTTTTTTGTCGAGATTTACCCCGTTAGTTGTTAATCCAACTTTTTTGTGTTTTTTCTTACTTAGCCATATCATGTCAATAACTTCAGGGTTAAGTAGGGGTTCTCCAAATCCACTAAAATTAATATCTAGCACACTATTTAATTTTTTTATAATTTTTTTAAATTCATAAATAGTTATGTTGCCTGGTGTATGATAGTTTACTATCTTTGATTGAATATTGTTTTCATTTCGATAACAAAAAGTGCATTTCATGTTGCATTTATTGTTAACACAAATAGTAATACCAATTGGTTGATAGTTCACAGTATAATTTTTGTTGTATTTTGATTTAGAGAAACGCCAGAAGTTTATTGCACGAGTAGATAATATAAAGTGGGAGAAGAAATAACCTAGTCCCCTTTCTTTAATTATAGAAAATATTTTTTTTATTAAGTTGATCATTTTAGGGGTCCTTTTAATTCGCCTTTTAAAATTCTCATTGTTTCAACGGTAACGTAAAGAAAAAATATTTTTAATCTACCTACTTCTTTAAATCTTCTAACTGAAAATAAAATTCTTGGTCGCCAAAACCATCTAGACTTAGATACTTTACCGGCTCGACGGGCATAGTCGTGATCTTCGGCAATTTCTATTTCTTCATCAAAGCCTCCTATTTTTTCATGTACCCATTTTTTAGAAAAAATTATTGCTCCCTGAGCATGGGCGTAGTGAAACTGAGTGATAAAAATATATACATGAAAAAGAAATTGCATAACAAAATCCCAAATGTTATTGCTTATAGGAGTTAAACCACAGGAGGCATTATCAATGTTTCTTTTTTCAATTTTTTTTATAAATTTTGAGAGAAAGTTTGGTGGTAGTTTGGTGTCGGCGTCTAAAAACAAAAGATAGTCACCCTGGGCGTTTTTTGCGCCATTGTTTCTAGCAAATGAAGTTTTGCCTCCCAATACTACCTTGCAGCCGAATTCAAGGGCAATTTTTTTAGTATTATCTTTTGAATTTGCATCAGCAATTATGATTTCATAGTTATTAAAGTCCTGGCTCTTAATTGATTCTAAAAGCCTTGGAAGTAATTTTTCTTCGTTTAGAGTCGGGATAATAATACTTAGCATATATGTTTATTTAGAAATTAAGTTTTTTCTGAAATATATATATCTTTTTTCTCGATCATTGAAATTAAATTCTAATTTTCCAAAAATTTTTTGATATTCTTCAAGACTGTTATTTAAGTAGAATTTGTTTGTTTTTTTAAATAATTTGTCTATTACGGCCCTGTAAAATAAAATTTTTTCAGAATATTCATTAACTGATAAGGGAATATTAACGTACCAAACTGATTTTGATGAGTTTTCTAAATCAATTTTTTTAATAATTATTTTTAAGTCGTCACCAAATAATTTTTTGGAATTTAGATTAAAGTTTGGTGCTTCAAATAAAAATCCATAGTTTATCATTAGGGAAAATTTTAGAGCCCCGGCTGTAAAAATTACCGGGAAAATATCTGGCGGGAAGATATACATGGTTTTTCGTTCCCTTATTTTTATTTTTTCTTTGTTAGTTTTTAATATTTCAAGTTTAGAAAATATTTCTTCAATTTGATTTTTAAATTCTTCATACTTAATTTTTTCGGGAGTGATTAAGTAAAGAAAGTATGAATCTATATTTTCAAAGGCCTCTTGAGTTATATAAATTGATTTAATATTTCTTTTTTCTAGCTTGTCAACAAACTCGTTTATTTCAGGAATATTTTTAATTTCTGATTTTGGGCTTGATACTATTTCAAAATCATCGTTTATATTTTCAGGTTTATAATCCTTACCAATAATTTCAAATATTTTATTTAGATTAAATATTGTTTGGATTAAAAATTCTTTTTTTACCCTAAAATTATTTTTAGGCAAGGCAAAAAATTGATTAATAAATTCTTCGTCTATCCCCTGTTTAAGTAAAAAGTTTTTATAATCATCTAAACTACCATCTTGCTTGTTACAATGAATAAAAAAAGATCTAATAATTATCAAAGAATTTTTATAAATAGGCCGAATGTTTTTTTTATCATGCAGAATATAATTATAAACGGATACTAGAATTGATTCATAGCTAAACCTTAGGCCGAATCCAGATAATTTTGTTGGTTTTTCTGGAGCTTGGACCGGGATATCTTTCCCATAAATTAGTTTCATATCTTTAATAAGGTCGTCGTGGTATATATTTTCTTGGTTAATAGCTTTCCATTTTTTAAAATCATTCATGAAGAGCGGAAAAACATACATATCAATAAATGGAAATAATGTGGTAGCTAATTTTCTTGCTTTTAGGTATCGGGAAAACAATTTAATTTCTTTATGAGGTCCTTTTTGGTCTTGAATGACGATAATTATATCTAAATCGCTTGAACCTGGCTTGAACCAACTATCAAATTTTGTTTTTAAATATATTGATTTTATTTCGGGGATTTTAAAAATTAAAATTTTAATACAAAGTTTTAAACTGATCTTATATAAAAAAATACCTAACCATCTTGGAATTATGGGGCTTATTTTAATAAATATGATTTTGATTATATTTATTAAAAATAAATAGATTTTAGTTATTAAATTCATTTCCAGAAATAGTATCAAAGATTATTTTTTTTCGTCCCTGATAGTCAGTGGGATATTGCTCAAATAAAGAAATTATATTATTTTTGTATTTTTCTTTATTTTTTATTATTTTTTTTAAGCTAGTAATTAATTGGTTTTGGTTTTTAAATATTTTTCCTAATTGATATTTAGTAATCATTTCTAGGCAGCCATCGTCATTTGAAGTAGTAAGACTAGATGCCATAACAGGAGTTTTACTTAATAAACTTTCAATAAAAGTATTAGACGATGCACGACAGATTATAACATCGGCCAGGGATAGTATTTCATTAACATTATCTACAAATTTTAAAGGAATTATGTTTATTCTAGAATTTTTGTCTTTAGAATATTTTTTTAGTTTTTGATAGCATTTAATATCGTTTCCGCACATAGCTATAATGTTTAGATTCCCCTCGTATTTTTTCTTTATTGTAATAGCGTTTTTAAGTATAAAACTACCACCAATTCCCCCACTCATAATTACAACAGTTGAAAAATTATTTTTAATTTCTAATTTTTCTTTGATTAAATTTTTATCTAGGGGTATAAAAAATTTTTTATCTGCCAATGGGCCTACGGCTACACATTTAACGTTATTTTTTTGCACTTCACCTAGAGGCCGAAAAATTTTGTTTTTGTGGCCTCTGATAAAAAAAGTATAAAAATGATTTAGAAGATATTTTATTCTTTCTTTAGTTTTAGTTTCTAAATATATTGGCTTAGAATAATAAGGCAAGTTTAAATCGTAACTTTTAGCAACACTACATGATTCTTTAAAGTAGCATAAATGGGTAGCGTCTTTGCCAATAGTGTCAGTAAAATGGGGAAAAGCTTCGGTAATAAAAATATAAAAAGGAATTTGTTTTTTTTGACAATAATCATTTAAAGCCTTGTTCCAACCAGCTGCTGTACTAACAATAATATCAGGATTAAATCTATCTATTTTTTTTGTAGTTGAAGGGCCGATAGTAATGTCTAAAAAAGGTAAAATCACCAAACGAAGTAGAAAATTGTAAAGAAATTCAGCTGTTTTGAGCATGTTTTTTTTAAGCAAAAAGTTCCAGATCCATTCGATGATATCCATTTCTTTTGAAGGAGTTAATTGGGTTGCAGATACTTGAATTATTTCAAATTTATTTTCGCCATATTCTTTTAATATTTTGGCAATAGTTTTGGCCACTTTTTTGTGGCCAGTTCCGGTTTCAATATAAAAAATTAGGACTTTTTTCTTCATTTTTTATTAAATTAGCTTAAAATACTATATTTATACTATCAAAAAACAGCCTTTTATGATAGGGCTGTTTGATAGTTTTTTGTGTTAGGTTATATTATCCAGAACCGCCTACCCCATCGCCGTCATCAACAACTACATCATCAGTTGTAGTAGGAGTATCTTCTATTACAACTTCTTCATATTCA